>Ga0208439_1000217_pt1 | contig 24954 bp, 27 predicted proteins | sample ColrivemetaGS703_FD_187621 | JGI IMG/M metagenome (GOLD analysis project Ga0208439, IMG submission 187621) | Estuarine microbial communities from the Columbia River estuary - Freshwater metaG S.703 (SPAdes) (version 2) | ecosystem: Environmental > Aquatic > Marine > Intertidal zone > Estuary ...
CAATTTATTAAAAATTAATAGAACAATATAGTAAATGAAACTATCAAAAAATAGTAAACAGCTTATGTTATTTTTTACAAAAAACAAACATATTAATAATATTAAACAAACTAAACGCACTGATATTATACTTATTGAATTGTATAACAATATCCTAAATGCTTATACATATTTAAATAACTTAAAACAAAAAGGACAATATTACACTATTACAACAAAAACAGTTTTGACAGCAACACAAATATCTAAACCACAAAATTTTAATTCAAATAGCTTCCCTGAATTAGTACGAAAACATATTGATGAACTAACTATGTCAGAATTAACATATCACTTTTCTCTCTACGGTAGAAATATTAAAGTACATTTTATAGTTGAAGATAACAATGTTGAGTTACAACTGGAGACTTATAATAAATATGTTGATTCTATCATTATGTGGTTATTTATATTAAATCAATATGCTTCCAAACAATGTGCCACTTCATTAGTTATATATTTATATTTTACTTCTCTCGAAAAAAAATTTCCGAATTCAAATATTTTTATACTTGATGGAATTAATGTAAATACAGCATTTACAAGTACATGTCCAAAGGATTCAGAAATAGTAGTATTTAGAAAAGAAGAATGGTTTAAGGTTTTTATTCACGAAACATTCCACAATTTTGCTTTAGATTTTTCGGATATGAATAATAACGACGTACATAAGTGTATTTTAGATATATTTAAAGTAAATTCAAATGTAAACTTATATGAAGCATATACAGAATTATGGGCTGAAATTAACAACGCATTGTTCTGTAGTTTTTTTTCATTAAAGAATAAAAATGATATAGATGAATTTCTCTATAATGCTGAATTTTTTATTAATTTTGAAAGAACGTTTAGTTTTTTTCAGCTTGTTAAAACATTAGACTTTATGGGTTTAACATACAAGGATTTATATTCGGAAACAGAGCGTAGTCGAATTCTCAGAGAGAACTTATATAAGGAAAAAACGAATGTTCTGTCGTATTATATTATAAAAACAGTATTAATAAATAATTATCAAGGATTTTTATCATGGTGTAAAACTAATAATCTTTCTCTCTTACAGTTTAAAAAAACAATTAAAGCTCAAAGTGATTTTTGTAAATTTATAGCGAAACACTACAAAAGTAGTAGTATGATAAATGGTGTAACAGAAACAAAAAGTTTTTTAAATGACCTACACAAAAAAAGTAAAAAAATAAATTTATCATATGTTTTATCAAACTTGCGTATGAGTATTTGTGAATTAGGATAAAAGCCAAAGGCGACGGATAAAAGCCAAAGGCGACGGATAAAAGCCAAAGGCGACGGATAAAAGCCAAAGGCGACGGATAAAAGCCAAAGGCGACGGATAAAAGCCAAATGCGACGGAATTAAATTTTTCCTTCGTTAAACATTTTTAAATGTGTTTTACAATAATTATCTCCAGGCAAACATTTTGTTAGACAACAATTATTATTTTTATTTTTTTTACAGCATAAATATCTATAATGACCATTTCCAATTAAACGTTTGTTTGCTTTCCATGCTTTGCTTGCCTCATCAAAGTCAATATTGACTTCATATAAAGGATTCATAGTTGTTTCCTTTATATTATTATCGCTATTCATAATAATGTTAACATTAAGAGGTGTATTGTTTAAAGCAGTTTTACTTCGAGTATTCATTTTTTAGTTTTTATATAATATTATATAATTAAAAAGCAATTCAATTTTTTTATGAATTGATAATTTATAAAAAAGTTTTTATAAATTATCGTGATATAATATTTACAATTATAAATTGTATATACAATGAGTTATTTACTATTATCGTTTACGGTATACTTGTCCTAATATATATTTTCCTCCTACCAATATAATTTTTCCAATTTCCAATGTAATATATATTTGTCAAATACTTCAGGTACCCATTTACATATAGGTATTATTGTGTGTCGTATATTTAATGTATGAAGTTCTTTTCTATGTTTGAATATCCGATTGTCGGCATCTTGAAATGATTTATATTTGTGGCAATTGAATCCTACAATTTGTCCATATGTTGTTGGAGTTTTATTGTTCGTTTCTTCGTAACATAAATAAACACGATTAAAATACTTATCACTAGAAACCTTTTCTTTATTAAGTTTTCTTAGAGTATTATATACTGAAATTATTAAATTTTGCGAAGCGATTTGTCTTGGTCTCATATTAGTATTACAATATATTGTATAAGTAGATTTAATACATTTTATTAAGATAAATAAAATAAATGCTAATGATATGTGTCTTTATAACATTTGTAATAATATTATAAGCTTATTATCTTGAAAAAAAAACAACCATCTAAGCCAGTGTTAAGATTAGATGAAGAAAACAAAATTACACATTATTACGAAGTACCTGAATGTTAACGGTTTTATAATTACCTAAAAAATAAAATTGAATATAAAAAATTTCTGTATACTAAATACAAATAAATACAATGGGAATTAAACATTTAAACAAGTTCTTTAAGGAGAATGCAAGTGAATCTACAAAGTTGATATCTTTATCAGAATTATCTGGTAAAAAGATTGCTGTAGATATAAGTATTTATATGTATAAATACGCGTCAGATGATACATTAATTGAAAATATTTATCTAATGCTTTCTGTATTTAGACATTATAACGTGATTCCTATATTCGTTTTTGACGGTAAACCTCCTACTGAAAAAAACGAACTACTAAAAAAACGGCGTCATGATAGAAAACGCGCTGAAGAAGAATATAACCTACTTAAAAATAAATTAATAAATAATGATGATTTAGATGATATTGAAAGGCAGGATTTAATTAATAATATGGATATGTTAAAAAGATCATTTGTTAATATTAATAAGAATGATATTAAAAATGTTAAAGAGCTTATTATATCATATGGCGCGACTTATTATGATGCTCCTGGTGAGGCTGACGAATTATGTGCTATTCTATCAATTAGAGGAAAGGTATGGGCTTGCTTAAGTGAAGATATGGATATGTTTGTTTATGGTTGTCCACGAGTTATAAGATATATTAGCTTATTAAACCATACTGCGGTTATTTATGATATGAAAGGAATTCTTGAAAATTTGGGTGTAACACAAAAAGAATTGAGAGAAATTTGTGTATTATCAGGAACAGACTATAATAATTTAAATGATAATGTTAAAAATTCACCTACATTATACACTACATTAAAATATTTTAAAAAATTTCATAAAGATAAAAATAATACCAATGACTTTTATGATTGGTTACTTGAGAATACAAACTATATTAGAGACAGCGAAAATCTAAAAAAAATTTATAACATATTTGATTTAAGTAAAGGTCATGATAATATTAAAGTTTTTGAAAATGTTAAAATTATCAACGGAACAATCATGAAAGATAACATTAAACAAATTTTAAAAACAGACGGATTTATATTTCTTGAAAGCAACCAATTTTAAACAATAAATTTTTTTTTGATTTAAGTTAATGTTTACGGTATGGTTTTCTTTTATGTGTTTTTCTTTTATGTGGTTTTCTTTTATGTGGTTTTCTTTTATGTGTTTTTCTTTTATGTGTTTTTCTTTTATGTGTTTTTCTTTTATGTGTTTTTCTTTTTTTCCCTCCGAACATTTCTTCATAACCGTTATTTTCCTGAGTATTTAGTTGAGTATCTTGTGTATAATCATCTAATTGGGTAGATTGGGTAGATTGGGTAGATTGGGTAGATTGGGTAGATTGGGTAGATTGGGTATCTAATTGGGTAGATTGGGTATCTAATTGGGTAGATTGGGTATCTAGTGGAACATCTTGTTCACTAACATAATTATAATACCCCATTTGATGGTCATAACTATCAATTAATTTAAGAGATTTTTCACCAGTATCTCCTAAAATTACTTTATATTTTTCATATCCTTCTTGATTATTAGATAGAAATTCAATAGTGTCTCCAACTTTAATATCTGGATTGGTTTCTAATTCTTCATAAACTGTTCCATTTCCTTCAGTAACAGTAAAATTTGTCATTATAATATATATAAATAATTAAAATATTTCGGAAATAGATGACTTCTTATTTTCTGAAAAATATAAAATTAAAAATATAAAATTTTTTCTATTTAAAATTAGGGTTATATTATTATATACAATGTTAGATTTATATAATAATAAATATGATAGACAAACACTAAAAGATTATATTTATGCTGTTAATATGATTGATATTTTAAAAACACAAATGCTTGATGTTACATTTGTGGTTCGTTATATTTTAAATCAAAAATATCAATTAGACGATGTTGATGATAATATAAATGCTCAAACTGTTTTAAAATATCAACCTCATATCACATTTGAAGAACTTCAGAAGGCGTTTTATGAATATGAATCAGATGATGACAGTGTTACTGATTTTGAAACTGTGGCAAATAGAGAGAAATAATATTAAATAAAAACGGTTGCATCTATGTTTTCAAAAGTTCCACATGAAAATTGAGGTATTTGGGTAAATTGAGATGTATTTAATAAATCACGCATATTTTTAACTAGTTCTCTCCAACTACAGTCTGGATTTTGGTTTAAACTTTCTAATAAAGACCAAGTCATTGCGCCATTAGGTTTATTATTTATAAAAGCATCAGCACTGGTTTGATTATCTGTACATCCACTAATCATAAAAACATTACCATTTGTTTCTAATTGCTTCGAATTTTCTGTATATTTGTCATAATTAAGAGAATCCATAAACTGATATTTAAGGTCTAAAACAGAACCACTAAAACAACTATCAAATAAAGCAAATAAAGTTACATCTGGTTTTAAATGAGATTGTATTAATGATTTTAATTCATCATCAAGAATGCCTTCTAAATCACATGATACAATTAATTCATCACGTCCGTCAGTTTCATCACCATTTCTATCTATAGTATAAGAACCATGTCCGCTAAATGAAAAAAATAATAAATCACCTGATTGTGAATTAATAAGAAGATTTTTAAACTCTTCTAAGATATTAATTCTTGTAGCTTTTTTTGTAGTTAAATCGGTCATAATATTAATATCATTAAATCCTTTATCAGTTATTCTCTCTTTAATTGAATTTACATCACTTATACAACCATATAATTCATTGGATGTTCCTGTGTAGTTAATGCCAATTAAAAGAGCTTTTTTATTTTTATTAATTGTTATTGTTTTTGGGACATAATTTTTAATACTTAAAATACTTTTATCTAAATTAGATTTTAGATTATTAACATTACTATAGTATTGGTTAACTAAAGAATTAATTTGGGTTTGTTTTACTCTATTTGATTGTCTACTTCTTTGAACTCTTCTAATATTTGAAACAGTTGTATAATATAAACGAGATACGATAACATTAAAAATATGATTATTTTCGTCAATCCTATTTTGCTTGTAAGTATCTAAATCACTCATTATACTATAATTAAATATAATAAGTATTACAAAAATAATAATTATAAATTATTTAGTCTACATGAGACTATATAATTTTATTTTTTGTTAATTATGTTTTCATTGTAGGTATCTAAATCACTGCCCATTATATTACAATTTATAATATCAAAATTAAAATGTCTTTATATTTATACCTATCTTATACATTGATCTGTAGGGTGTAAAACAGTTTCTATATTATTCTTAGCATCAAGCTCAATCATTAATTTATCAAACTTATCATCTCCTCCATTTTGGTTATAATGTTTTTTAGTTTTACCTTTACTTTTAGTTTTACCTTTACTTTTAGTTTTACCTTTACTTTTAGCTTTACTTTTAGTTTTACCTTTAGTTTTACCTTTACATTTACTTTTACCTTTACTTTTATAACCACCATATATTACATTTTCTCTATCATTACTAGGCAAAATCTCACAACCCCAATGTCTTAAAAAATCCTGTAAAAATCCTTTTGTAGGACAATATTCAGGATTAAATTCTAAACTACCCCCAGCACCGAAGACTTCTGACCCTTTCAAAAAAAATATAATATCAACATAGCTCCATATTACACCTGGGTATAATGCACCTATATGATAAACGATCTCTCCCGCATTCCAAGATGGGTTGATTTCAAGAGCTTTCCTTGCTTGCGGATCTAAAATTTTTAATTTGCCGTCTTTATTTACAATTGATATTGTATGTCCTACATGACTAATACCACCATTATATCTAGTATCTCTATACATTTTAAATACAAATACTGAATTTAAACGTGCGCTTGCCGCCGTATTTACAATGAATTTTAATCCATTACTTATAGGAAATCTAAAAATCATATATTTAAATGATGTAACACCTATTTTTACATAATAGTCATTTATATAATCAACAATTTTATATATTGAAGTACCTTTCAGTGTTAAACAAGTTACTGAACCTCTTGCGTCATTCTCGTGTAACATATCATAATATGATAATACATTTAATGCGCACCCTTGGTGTGTTGCCTTAGCTAGAGGTTGCCAATCTTTATCATCAACCGCAGTATTTAACGGCATAGTAAACATGAAATATACTTCACCAAGTTCGATTTTATCAACTATATTTGCTTTAATAAGTGGGAGTTCCAGATGTGGTTTTATAGTATCTGTATAAGCTGAGACATTTTCATATATGCTATTTAAAGATTGACAAGAAAATATAGCTAGAGTAATATCATTTGGTGATATATTGGTTTTTTTACAATTATCCACCACTAATTTGAAAATTTGTGAATATGTAATAAAATTAATATCAAACATACGCAACATAAAAGTAAGATCAAATATACGTTCGTTCTTTATTACTCTACAACTTTTTTTCCCATATTTATCAACCGAATAATTCAACTCATAACGATTTAATCCCATTACTTGATCCATGTATGAATCTTTTGTGTCTTCCGCTTTATATTTAAACATGATAGGAGGCAAGTATGCGAATGTAATTCCACTTTGTTTATTCTGTCTAGCTACATACCCATTAGAAGAAATAGAACATATATTATTTTGTACTCGTTCTAAATCGTAACCAAACCCCAATTCTAAAAATTTTGTAAACATATAAATTTTTTTAAATTTGCTGTCCATTGCGCGGAGGCAATGATCTCTTGACACAGCAAATCCATGACTAACCCATAAATATATTACCTTTATTCCTATCGCATTGTCGTCCGCTTCGTATATATAGTCTGAATTTATATGGTCGGATAAACCTGCCTGTATGTCAGTAAAAGACCCGCTCGGATTTTCATCAGAATCTCGACGACTGATTAACAACGCATCTCTATTTGTTTTACTCTGTCTAAATCTTTCATTTGTTTTATTCGGTATAAAACGAGGTCTTCTTGGTTGAGACATATATATATAATATAATATATAATGTTTCAACTATAAAAATTATATCACTATAAAAAATTATATCACTATAAAAAATTATATCACTATAAAAAATTATATCACTATAAAAATTTTATAGTATTTTTATACCATAAAATTTTTATATATTAAGAATTAAGATTTAAGCAGATACTTCAACCTTGACAGCCTTAGCAAAGTGAGGAGACATATACCTTTGGAGGTTAAAGTAGGTAAGCTCGTCAGTCTTCTTAAGCTTCAAGAGAGCAGCTAGCTTGGTATCAGGGATAATCTTGCGTCCATTGTCCTTGTCCTGGAGTTTGTGAGCACGGATATAAGTGTTGATTTCACGGGTAACATCTGTGCGAGCCATCTCAGTTCCCTTTTCCTTTCCTAGGAAAGAAGCTAGTTCATCAGAAATCTTAGTAGGCTTGACAAACCCAGAAGGAGCACGGTTACCAGCCTTTCTCTTTCTCTTACTTGATTGCTTTTGAGCAGTCTTGATCTCACGAGACCACTTCTTCTCAAGAGTTCTATATTCAGTCTTCAAAGAGGAGATAAGGGTTCCGAGTTGTTGAAGCTTGGCAAGAAACTCAACAGATTGCTCAGCAAGAGAAGCGTCGGTTTCAGCGACAGCAGCATCAACTGGGGCAGAGGCATCAACCGGGGCAGAGGCATCAACTGGAGCAGAGGCATCAACAGGAGCAGCCTTGGGCTTTCTAGCCTTCTTTTCTAGCGCGGGAGCAGTTTCAACAACAGAAGTAGCAAGAACGACTTGTTCAGTCTCAGTCTTAGATGTAGTTTTCTTTGGCATCTTATTATACTATATAGTAGTAATTACCTTTTAAGTTGTTTTTATCGTAATAATATATATTGTTACGATAATATGGTTGAATATTTTAAATCACATTTTTTATTATACTACATAAAATTAAAAATGTCCAAAACTTTGAAAAAGCCATGGTATTGATGTAGCAGCATCATAATTAACTAATGTTAAAGCGCCTAATACATAACATGCGCCTAAAGCTTTACTATCTTTGTCTACTCCGCTATTTACTATTTTTTCTAAAACTTCTAATACAACCTTTTTAACATTTATCATATTTTCTTCAGTAAGAATATAGTGCATATTCAGATTTCTAAAAGGGTCTCCTGACGGTGGACAAATATTTCTTTTTGTTTCTGGTGTTATTTGTGCTCTATAAATCCATATATCCGACAATTCTCTCAAAAATTTTATTAATTGATTCCTACTCAAAGAGAGAAACCATTGACTATTTGAATAATTTCCTAAAGCATCTATATTCTGAAATAATGATAAAGCTCTTAGTTCAAGCATTTTTTCGATTGAAACATTTTGTATATCATCTTCATAATGTAAATTTATATGAATGTTTAATATTTTGCTTATTTTTATTATTGATTTAATTGTTTTTATGACGGATTCAGGTATTATGTTTCTATTATACGGATTTTTTATTGATTCAATATCTTTTGATTTTAAAAATAAATTATGAAGAGAAATTATATCAAACCCATAAATAAAACCATCTTCATCCTTATAACTTATAAATTGATGATAATTAATTTCTTCAACTGGTTCCATTGTAATAAAATCATCATTATTAGTGCATAATTTACGATTAAATGCTGCTGGTCCATGAAGCAATTTATATTTTCTTGCTATATTTCCACGAAATAACCTTTGAATTTTAATAATATATGATGAAAAATATAGGAACGAATATATACGTGTTATCAATTGATTTTTATTTCCGCTAATTTTTAATTTATATTTTTTTGCTATAATTTTTAGTTGTGATAAATTAAAATTATATCTAGTCATTTCGGTATAATTATTTATTGTTGGAATACTTATATTTTCCAGATTAATTTTTACAGGTTTTTTAATTATCGTCATATTTTTTTCACAATTTGACGTAATATTAGACATATATTCATCTATCAAGTTTTCTTCAATCTTTTTTTTTAAAAAATTGTTCATATATTATTTATATATATTTTTCTTTTTGAACTCTTTTTTTATATAATATAAAAAATATAATTCTTACCATAAATCATAAGCTTAAACTCACACTCGCATCATAATTTCATTTATATTTAAAAAAAAAATTGATTTAAAGATATCACAATAGTGTAATGTATACTAATACAATGTCTAGCGCAATCATCGACGGAACTAATATTGATACCACTGTATTCTCATACAGTGCTCCTAAGGCGAACCCTTCTGGAGGAAAAGTTGTTAATCTATACAATAAGCACTTTAAGGAGTCGCTTACTTTGTCCACACCACTAATGCTTACTTGGGGAGCTCAAGAAGGTATGGATCAAGCAAGGAACCCTACTGGAAAATATACTATGTCACTTCAATTTCCTAATAGCGAATATACAAATGCTGATGCCGAAGCATTCCTGAAGTCAATGCGTACTCTAGAATCTAAGATTAGAGCTGATGCTTTGACTTATTCAAAGGAGTGGTTTGGAAAGGAAATCAAGAGTGCTGATGTTATGGAAGAGAAATTTAATGTTATGCTTAGACATCCTAAGAAGGAAAAGGGAAGTATTGAGCCTGATTTGAACAAGCCTCCAACTCTTACCGTTAAGGTGCCTTGTTGGAAGGGCGTTTGGCAATCTGAGATTTATGATGAGGAAGGAGCACCTCTATTCTTGAAGGGAAATAATTATACTCATGTATCTCCTCTTGATTTCTTGAAGCCTAAGACGCATGTAATCTGCTTGATTCAATGTGGCGGGTTGTGGTTTGTAAACGGAAAGGTGTCTATCACTTGGAATTTGAAGCAAGCAATTGTTCAAAAGCCAAAGACTTCATCAATTGTAGAGGGAACTTGTTTCTTGAGACCTAAGGCAGCCGAGGTTGAGAAGCTTAGAACTCTTCCTCCTCCTGATGAGGACATTGATCCTGATGGAGCTGTATCTTCTACTATTGTTGAAGATTCAGACGAAGAGTTTGAGTTGCCTCCTCCTCAGCCTGTTGTAGAAAAAGTTGTTGAGCCTGTTGTAGAAAAAGTTGTTGAGCCTGCTCCTGAGCCTGCTCCTGAGAAGAAGAAGCGCGTTATTTCTAAGAAGAAGGATGCGTAAATAAAGTTATAAAATTATAAAGTTATAAAAATAAATTAAGATAAAAATTTTTTTTCTTAATTTATCAACTCATATTTATTAAAATACTTTTTAATGATATTCAAAATTTAATAAAAAATAGATATTCTTTTTTTATTATATGAATGACACATAAAAGCGAAGATTATAAAATATATGCTGTTAAATATTATTTGAATAATAAAGACAATAATATTAGAAAAACTTGTAAGATATTTGATTGTAAGATATTTGATTCCATAAAAATTGATATAAAAATTGATATAAATATATAACATATTATTTTATTATATATTACATAAAATGAATAACAATAATATTAATTATCAAATTATAGAAGATATATATATAAATTTATTTCAAAAAAATAATATTGAAAAAGAATATATTGATAATAATATATTTAGTTCATTAGTTCCGGACTATATAGAAAATAATGAATCACAATTTAGAATTTTTAATTCAAATGATTATAAAAATTTTATTTTAAATTTGATAAATCAAAAAACAAATAATACTCAATACATATATAAACCTAGTTTATTGATAATTTTCAAATTAATTAATTTATTTGCTAATGAATTTGATGATAAATTGATTTGGTTGTATAATAAAACTTTACATAAAATTCAAAATTTTGACCCCAATTATTATTTTCAAAATAAAACAGGAAGTTCAATTTATGAATTTTATAAATGTAATTTACCAGAAGAATACTTTTATGAAATTTGTTGGAGATTATTTTATATTGAACCCAAATCATATTATTTATTGGTTGGTGAATTAGATTGGTTAGATAATAATTTAAATTTAAATGACAATAAATTTAATAATTTTAAATTTAATATTTTTTTGGGTGTTTTAGAACAATTTAAAATATCATTACAATCAGAAATATTTGACTGGTTTAATAGTTTAATAGATTTATTAAATCCACCAAATCCCAAATCAATAAAATTTTCTATTTATATGGGTTTATATGTGTATAATAAACTATTAGATAATAAGCAATTAGATAATATATTTATAAATATAAATTATGATGATTCAAACATAAATAAATTTTTTACACTATTAACATTATTAGATTCTAAAACATTTACTACTATTTTTGAATATGTTGATAAATTAAACAATGATATTTTTATCAATAAAAATAATAATGATATAAATGAAATTTTTGATAATAATGATAATTTTATAGAAACACCTTATGATTACAAATTGAAAAATAAAAATAATTATTTATATGATGAAGTTAATAAAAATGAAATTAAATTTAATCAACATATGATAGAAGTGTATGGAGGAGGAAATAACACGGATATAAAAATTCCCATAAATCCATTAAATAAAATAGCAAAGTATGTTTATTATATCAAACAAAACAGAACTAGAACAATGTAAAAAATGTGAATATAAAACCGATTGATTTGTATCATAATCATATATTTTTTGATTTCCCGTTTCTATAACATAACCTTGAACTTGATTTGACCTTTGTCTCATTTTACACCTTCAAGAGCGTAAAATACTTTTAAATGATATTCAAAATTTAATAAAAAATAGATATTATATTGTATAGTTCTAAAATGGAAAGCTTGAATACGTGTTAATTAAATTTACATCCTTGAAGATTTAAAACCACGCCCTTAACAACGATGAAGAAATAACTCTAGCTAAAATTAAAGTATTGAGAAAAATTAGTAATAACAATTTTTACAATAATATCGGATTTTTCGGAGACATCATATATATCTCGCTTTACTTTTGATAACCCTTCATTTTTTATTCTATAATATTGTTCACTCTTCATATACAAATGAGAAAGAGGAATCTCATACTTTTTCTCTCCAATAACTACATGAATAGAGTTATTTAAATGTACCAAATTCATTAAATCAGAATAACCATACATTTCTTTTGTAATACATATATTATTATCATCATCAATTTGTATACCTTTGGGAAGCTCGGGCTCACATATAACCATTATTTCACAACCAGAACCATCAAAATATGATTCGTTATGCCATAATGGCACTAAAAATAACTGATCATGTACATACAATTTATATAAATTATTGTTAATCATGTCATTTATAGTAGGATTTAATTTATATACTTCAACATTGTCATACTTTTTAACTACTATGTCTCTAATAATATCTAAAATTTCTTCACTTAAATGAAGTACATAACGATTATTAGAGAGAAATGTATAAATATTAAATGTTGTATCTTTATCTAAATCGTCAAATATTTTTACAGATATTCTTTTTCCAGATGATATTATATCATTTACAATTTTAGTTAGCAGTTCGTTGTATTTTCCTTCAAAAACAGTCTTCATAAAACCTTTTAGAATATCAGAATAGAGAGAAGAACTCGAAAACTCTTCTTCACCGACTGTTTCATGTTGTACATCATCATAATTTAAATTTGTTATTTCTCTCTTCAAGTAATTATAAGCTTCATTTATTTGTTTAAATTTTTCATTCGATTCGTGAGTATTACCATTCTTATCTGGATGATTTTTTAAAGCCAATTTTCTGTATTGTTTTTTTAAGTATTCTAATGTTAAATCTTCATATTTTGTTATTACAAAATTTATTTCTAGTATTTCAAATGCGTTTTTATAATTCATAGACAAATATGAATTATAAACTTTAAGTATTAAAATATTTTGTATAATATTATATTATATTATATTATATTATATTATAAATGGCTATTCATACTAGTGCGATTACTTATAGAAGAGGCGTTCCTAATAATTATAATAATTTTTACTTTGTTGCTCAAGCAAATAATATTATTCCAGTACCAATGAGCAGTTATATACGAAGTTTTAATTTCTATAATAGAAATGTCACATATGCCACAAGTGGACGTCAAACTTATCCATGGAGTAAATAAGATTAAAATCTATGAATTAACTTAGCCAAATACAAAAGATAATTTTCTACATGATATATTGGTCTATAGTTATTGTTATAATATTGAAATAATGTGTATGTCTTTATCAATATTTTAGACAAATGTTCTCTCTTTATAAAATTTTGTTTAATTAATGAAGAGAGAATATACCAAATACAATTAGTTATATCAAGGTTATATATGAATATATCATAAAGTGTATCTCTAAATTTTAGAAATTGTAATTCATTAATGTTTATTATGTTATTTATTATTTTATTACAAATAATTTTATACTGTAACATGAGTTCTTCATTATAGTTATGAAGTATCTTTATATTTGTTATGTTTTCAGGTTTAAGATTTGAGGGAAGTTTTGTTTTAACACATTTAATATATAAGGTTTTAGTAGGTCTACTAATATTAATTTTTTCACAACAATTTAGAATATTATCAGGAATAAAACTGATTTCTTCGGTTATGATTATAAACTTTAAATCGATTGAGTTTGACTTATTTTGTTGCATATAACTATAAAAATTTTCTAATAATTCACTGTGTATATCATGAAAATATTTACAAACTATTATACCTAACTTATCTGTTTTTGCTGAGATAATGTCTATGATTTGTTGATAAATCTCATGCCAAAGTAGTTTTGAATTACAACCTAAGAGAGACATATCAACTTCATAATGAATATCGCTTATTTTAAAAAAATATTGATGTTTATTATAGGTTAAACTTATTTTTTTTTCATATTTTAATTCTGTTGGGCTATATTTTTTAATTGATTTTAACATTTGAGTATACTTTCCTGTGCCACTTGGACCAAAAAATATTAAATTTTTAAGCTGGTCTAAATTTTTTGGAAATTTTTCATATATTTTATTTAATTTTGGGTGTAAATTCTCTCTATTATTTTCAGTTATGTATTCTTCAAAATGCGTTTCATAAAATTTCATTGAATATTATATAATGTATATAATCTTTATTATATAATATAACTTATTTATATTTATCAGTCCATTAAATCAGAAAGGCGGTTATAATTAAAATATGTAAAACTCACTTAAAGATTCTTTAACTTCGGAATTAATATATATTATAAAAGAACTTAAAGAGTCAATATCTGGTCTAATTTTACGGATATATTCAAATACCTTATTAGTATTTTTCTTTTTATTTTTATTTTAATGGTCTAATATACAACTTAAAAACATAATAAGATATATATTAGTTACAATGAATATTGTTAAAAGAATTGACCAATACGACGAAAATAATTGTTTTTTTTGTGAACCTATAAAAAATAATGTGATGAATGAAGGTAATTTTATCAGAATAATTTATTCAACCCATAATTTTACGTTAAATGGAATTTATTTACTTTTAACACTTAACGATATTTTAACCGAAAAATTCTATACAAAGTATAAATGTAATTTTAATGTATTAAATCATAAGGATATTATTGATAACCTTAAAATAATTGAAGAAAACCTTCTTAAAAAATGTGAAATTAAAGATAAAATTCCACAATTTAAAATTAATGAACAATTAAAAAACGGAAATTTAAAAATATATACTTATATTGATAACAAATCTCTTTGTTCATTTATTCTTAAAATATCCGGCGTTTGGGAAACACAACATAATTACGGGTTAACATATAAATTTATTAAAGTAAACTAATTACGCTTGTGTAAAACCGTCTGTTGTGAAATATTTTAGGATTGTATATAAAATTATTGATGAAATGCCTGATAAAATGCCTAATAAATATACCATACTAGATGTAACTTTAGATATTTTACCAGTTTTTTCAAAACTATCTGTTGTAATATTTGTATAAACAATATATAATTGAATTATAATAAGTATTATATTTATATTACTAAATGAATTATAACTGCTTGAAACATGATTATCTATAATAATAGGTTTATATTTTATCATTAGATACAACGTGAACGCTATAACAAAAAACATTAATATAAAAGGCCCTCCTGTTAATAAAATTGTGTATAAAATCTGAAGAAAAGGTTCGCCTTCTTCTATTTTCATTCTATTAAATAAAAACGCTACAATCATCATTACACCTAAAATCAAAACAGAGTAACCTGTTATATATGCGCCTAAAGAAACATTGCCTTCAGATAAAAATCCAATTACAAATAATATAATTGATGAAATTATAAATCCTTTATATATACCTGAATACCAATCTTTCATATATATTAATATATAATAATAATATTAATTTATACATCTTTTTTCATTGTTACAAGCTGTTCTCTTAATTCATCTATTTCTTTTTGCATGTTTTTCATCTTCAATAAAATCAATGGAATTAATTCCATATAATTTACACTTTTAAATCCTAAATTATTATCATTTATTAATTCCGGATATATTTCTTCTATATCTTGAGCAATAAGACCATAATGTTTTTTCTTCTTTATATCAGCCTTTAATTTATATTCAACTGGTTCTAAATCTAATAATTTTTCTATTTTAGAATGTGAAATTGGTTCAATATCTTCTTTTAGTTTTTTATCAGACGGAAACAAAATTTGACCATTTACAATTAAATCTTTATTTATGTAAACTGAATTATTTTTATTAGCAGGAGTTATATACATATTATATCCTGGGTTAGCTGTTCTTAAAAAAACCCAATTTGCTTGACTCGCGGTAGAAGATTCAACAAATTGTTTAATATTTTGTGTAGTAGTAGGTATTCTACCTCCAAAATTTGATATTTGACCCGATAAAGACATATTATACCAATATATAATATATTGTTTTTATTTTATTAAATAATATATTAATATAAAAAAGTACTATATATTATATTATATTATATTATAATGGACAACAAATCATCATTTTTATCTCAATCTAATATGTCTGATAGGTCATCCCAATTTAATAATTTTAATACAAATATGTTTAATACAAATACAAACCATCCATTAATACCTAATTCACAAGAGTATATGTTTTATAGAAAATATGTTTCAATTCATTCTGAAGATAGAAATATTCTAAAATATCCTAATGCTTCCGAATTCGAAATTGAACTACCTGAAGATTTATTAAATGTTGTTGCTCTTAGACTTGTTAGCTGGACATTCCCATCTAATTATAATACATTTTCTAAAAACAATGATAATAATGTTATGTCATTTAAAATAAATAATCCTTATGATGCAAATATTAATGGCGTCTCTAATATTTTAGTTCAAAAAACACACGAATGTTTATTTTTATCACAAACAGAAAATTATATAATTACAATACAAGACGGGTTTTATAATCCACAACAAATGGTTGTTGAATTAACAAATAAATTTAATAATGCTATTACAATTAAATTGTCAAATTATTTTATAGAAAAATCAACAGATCCAACAAAAACTCCTGATGAACAAACAGAATATATAACAGCATTAGATGAATTAAATTCAGTTGGAGGATATACAAATTTTGTTATTGTTTACGATACGGTTGGTCAAAAAATATGGTTTGGTAATATATGTGATGGATTTATTTTAACGAATGAAACAATAGTTGTAAAAGATGCTTTAACTGAAACATTAAAATGTAGTTTTAACGCACAACTTCCTGATTTCAGTGAGTGGGGATTACCTGGTAATTTAGGGTTACCTAGAACTAATGTTTCTTCATCAAATACATTTAATTTAATTAATGAACCTAATTTAGCAAAATATAATGGGCAAAACATCCCTAGATTTTATTATGGAGATATTTTTCCAGGAGACAACGGATACTGGTTATTACCAAATTCTCTATTACCAAATTCTCTCGTTCAATGGGTTGTATGTCCTTTTAAAATTAATTTTATGGGTCCAGGTTATATGTACATGGAAATTGCTGGACAAAATTGTATAGATGAAACATCTCCTTATAATGTTAGTAGTTATACATTAACAACAAATTCAACTAATGGTGTAGCTAATTCATCGTTTGCTAAAATTGCTATTCCAACAACTCCAATAGCACAGTGGTTTGACCGTGATTCATTGCCATATAAGTTCTATTATCCTCCAGCAGAAAAAATGCGAAGATTTCATATTAAAATTAGATATCATAATGGAAGACTTGTTGATTTTGGTAATTTTAATTATTCTTTTGCTATTGAATTTACATTACAACTGCCGCAACTACTTAGAAATAGTAATAGTGTATTATATCCGACGCCAAATCATCGATAAATTAAATACCATATTTATAAGATAACCATGATTTTAAAATAGTTATATCGCATATTTTATAATCTTCTGTTGTTTCTGAAGTAAACAATTTTATATCCTTAAATTCTGGTTTTTTCATTTTTGATGTTTTATAAAAAATGTAATCCCCTTTCGGACCTTTCCTAATGGATATACTTGAACTTATCTCTCTAATTAAGTTGCTACCTTTATCTAAATATTTTTTAACTTCATCAAATGTAATATTATCGATTGGTCTATTTCCTAGTTCTTTTAATGTCTTTGAATTTTCACCCCACGATATGTAAAGACCAAATTTGCCTTTTCTTAATATAACATCTTTCCCATTATGTTGTCCTAAAATATATTGACTTTTTGTAGTCTTATTTGTATCAATTATGTCTTCAACTGTGAAGTTACCTTTTTCAAGAAGTTTAATATCTACCTCTTTTTTAATAGGCTTAAATTTAATTTCTTCTTTACCATCTACTTCTTCGACACATTTAATAACAGGTCCATATTTGCCTATCATGTAAGTATTATTTTCGTCTATTTTTATCTCTATTTTACTTTCATCTTTTAACCCATTAACTAGATTGTCTATTTGTTTATTACATTTATCACAAAGGGCAACCCATTCTTGCTGACCCTTGGCTATCTTATCCAATGATTCTTCCATAAGATAAGTATAATTATAATCAAATAAGTCATTAAAATGTTTTTTTAAAAATTCTATAACAACTCTACCTAATGGTTGTAATACAAGTTTACTCTTTTCCTTTCCAAATTCTCTCTTTGTTTCAATTTCACATATTTCATCATTTTCTAATTCATAGTCTTTACATATAAGTTCATTACCTTTTACGTCTTCCTTTTTAACATAACCTCTTTCCTGAATTTTGTCAACGAGAGAAGAAAAAGTTGAAGGTCTACCTATACCCTTTTCCTCTAGAAGTTGAACCAACCTTGCCTCGGTATAATGTTGTTTTGTTCCTTTAATTGAAACTCTTGCACAAATTTTTTTATACGGAATAACTGAATTTTGTTTTATTTGTTGTAGATAGTGATATTCGTTATTTTCAATTGAATATTTTTTTGCTACAATTTTCCATCCAGGAAAATCAATTAATTCACTTGTATAAACAAATTTCATTTCTTGAAATGAAGATATATTTGCTGTAACAGAATGAAAAGAAGCAGAAGTCATACAGCTCTCTAAAGTGTTCTCCCAAATTAATTTATACATTCGTTTTTCTTTATTATCCATATTTTCCGGGAGTTCGCAGAGAGAAATATTAGTAGGTCTAATAGCCTCATGAGCTTCTTGTAGATTGATGTCTTTGTCTTGCGGTACCACTTTATCATTATTCTTCCTTTTTTTAGGTTCATGTAACGTCATGCTGTCAATATTTTCACTAACATATTTTTCTCCCTCAGCATAAGTGGTCATAATATATTCCTTCACAGTATCCAAAAACTCGACACTATATGTCTTCGAATCTGTTCTCATATATGTTATATAGCCACCTTCATATAGTAGCTGACAAATTCGCATTGTTTCCTTTGGCGCATAATGTAGTTCATTGCTAGCAACTTGTTGAATCCTTGATGTTGTAAATGGCTCTGGAGGTTTTCTATATACTTTAACAGGCTGTGAGCAATTGTAAATATGAGAGAAATCAGCAGAACCATCCAAAAAATCTGTTATTTCGTCTTCAGATTCATGTTTTCCTTGAGGACTTAAATCAAAAGCAATATTTGAATTTGTAAAGTAACCAGTAGTATTATACACTTTTCTCTCTTCTGACTTTTTTATATCTTCGTCGTTATCATAAATTAATCGCAAAGCAGGTGTTTGACATCTTCCAGCACTTAAAGAATGTTCTTTTCCTTTTGGTTTTGTTATAAATTTCCACAACATCGGCGAAATCTTAAAGCCAACTAATATATCTAATATTTGACGCGCTTGTTGAGCATGAACTATATCCATATTAATTGTTCTCGGATTTTTTATAGCACATTGAATTGCGGATTCTGTTATTTCATTAAATGTGATACGCTTTGTATTTAATGGCAACTTAAATAATTCTATTATTGACATTGAACACATTTCACCTTCTCTATCACCATCGCTAGAAAGTATAACTTCGTGAGCATTTTTGATTTCCTTTCTTAAAATTTCTATTTGTTTTTTCTTTATAGCATTATCAATAACTGTATATGTTGGGTTAAAATTGTTTTCAATGTCAATATTTTTGAGAGAAGGTATTTCTCTTAGATGTCCATAAGAAGCAATACATTTATAACCTGGACCTAAATATTCTTCAATTTTCTTACATTTAGCAGGAGATTCAACTATTACAAGAGTTGTAGTTGTGGAATATTTTTTTGACATAAATATATGTTATTGAGGAATATATTTATGTTATTTTACCTTATGATTACTTCATTTTCTTAAATTGACTCCAACTAATATTTACCTCAGCTTTCTTGGGTTCAGGTTCATTTTCAGCTTTTTCATCGAGTTTTTCAGATTTCTTTAGAGCACTGTCAACATATAATTCCTTTAAAATTGTTCCAACCATAAATGAACCTTCGTGCTGATCTAATTCGCCGTCTTCAATTTTTCTCAATACATCTAAAAATTTATTTAATAAACCAATTTCAATCTCATCCTTTCTAATTTTATTAAATATATCAGTGTAATATGTGAACAAAAAACTACATTCATTAACACCTTCATTATATATTTTTTCATCATCGCCTCTATGTTTAGCCTTAACTAAAATCATATTATTTACTTCATTGCGTAAAACCTGACTGTGTTTTAAATTACGTATTAAATCTGTTTGGTCTTCAACATTATTTGCCTTAATCATATTTTGAAGCTGTAGTCTCTGTTTATCGTCCATTATACCTATAAAAGATATTAAGTATTTTATTTTTAAACCAATATATTAATATTTTATTAATAAAATATTTATAAAATATTTATATATATTAAATGACTAACAATAATTCTGTTCCTGGAATGATGGTTCCAACACAAAAAGGAATGACCTCTGGTAATCCTCGTGATTCAGCAATTCAAAGTATGAGTGTTGATGCTGAAATTCAAACAAAAGCAAATAATAGTTTGGCTGGAGGTAGAAATAGAAAACGCAAAGCCTATGGAGGAGCATCTGATATAGAAGTTCCGCAATATCAGATGCTTTATGAATCACAAGGAGGGCCTGGAACTAATCCAAATAATCAAATACAGGGAAATTCTCAAACATCTACTCAAATGGCTGCAAATGCCGCTTTAGATAGTGGAGCAACAAAAATGGGCGGTAGTAAGCGCAGACGTTCTAGAAAAGGAGGCAACCCTGATTGGTTATGGGGATGTATGAGTGGTGGTAAAAAAAGAACCAGAAAAGCCTATAGAAAAAACACAAAACGTAGTCGTAAACATAAAAAGAGTCATAAGCACAGAAAGCATTAAATAAATATATTTTCTTCAATATTTTTTTCTTCCAAAGGTGTAATTGGTTTTATTATTTCTATAAATCTCGCTCTATTCATTTTATTTATTAACGATTTATAAATAAAATTAAACTCATTTACAAAGCTGAATTTTTTTTTATGTTCTTTTCTAATTGGATATAACTCTTTAATATCAGGAATTCCCATAAAATTATTAAATAGGCTTATATTATTCCAAAATAATTCATATTTTACACCATAAATATCATAATTTCTATCATTGGGTATCATGTAACTATCAAAAAAATTTTCAATGCCATAAAAATCTTTTTTAAATTTTATAACATCATATATGTAAATATTTCCATTATTTATACATTTTATATTTTTTAAATGAGGTATATTTGGACCGTTGTATTGAGCAAATCTGGAATATATTACTGGAATTGGGTGCCTATAAATAAATATTATTTTATAGTTTTTTAAATTTTCTTCTGGAATTTCTACTCCATTAAACCATTCACTATAAACATCTTCATTTGTATTTTCTTTTCCTACATATTGTAATTTTTTTGGTGGATATCTGTCATGAATATGATAAACATTACCAAAATTAGCTAAATAATTAAATAAAATAGTTGAACCTGAACCTCCATAACTACATATATAATAATTCATATCCTTATCAAAATAGAAATTTTTTATAAAACCATTTACATTTTTACCAGCAGTTTGATTTGATAATAAATTCATTATTAATTAAATATATTTTTAAAATAAAATATAAACTAAATTTAATTAATAATTTTATATTTATATTATAAGTTATGCCATCTGGAAAAAACTGGATTAATTTTTTATATATAAATCTAGCATTCGCAATATATATTGCTGGTGTATTCTATTATAGTCAATTAGCTGAAATTAAATCTAATTGGCCTTTATACCGTTGTAATCCAATGTATATGCCTTTAGCAGATGATATGGAAGAAAATTTCACATATTGTATTCAATCAATGCAAACAAATTTCATGGGTTACTTATTACAGCCATTAACATTTATTACTGATTCACTTGGAAGTATGATGGGTAATTTTATGAATGAACTTAATTCTATTCGAGCTATGTTTTCCAAAATTCGTACATTATTTTCTAATATCATTGAATCTGTTTTTGGGGTGTTTTTAAATTTAATTATTGAATTTCAAAAAATTACTATTGGCATTAAAGATTTAATTGGAAAAACAATTGCAATCATGTTAAGTCTTATGTATGTAATGGATGGAAGTATTAAAACTATGAATAGCACATGGAATGGACCTCCTGGACAAATGGTTAGGGCTCTAGGAAAATGTTTTCACCCTAATACTCGTATTAAATTACGTAACGGAATAATTAAACAAATTCAAACCATTGATTTAGGAGATATTTTAGAAGATGGTTCCATTGTCGAATCTATTATGAAGATTGATAATAAGAGAGATCCTGTTCCATTATATTTAATTAAAAAAGCAGGTGTAGATAGTGATGATATATTTGTTACTGGCTCACATTTAGTATTTGACGAAAAAACGAATCAATTTATTAAGGTAGAAAATTACTCAAAAGCCGTTCCAACTAACAATCAAATAGAGTGGTTCAGTTGCTTAATTACAAGCAATCACAAAATTAAGATAGGAAATGAAATATTTTGGGATTGGGAGGATCATTTTGTAAAAATACTTCATATTTAATTTTTATATTTTGTAATAATTTGAAATGTATTCTATGAGTATACTATATATGGATAATCAAGGATTACAAAATATAATGAAAATGTATGAAAAATTAAATTATTTTGACCAATATGGAGGGTCTGTAATAATATTTATAATTATAACTATTATACTTATTTTGATTATCTCGTATTGTTTAATAATGGTAAATGTTCAACCTATTATTGATGATTGGCCTAACCAAAGATGTAAACCTAATATTATTCCTTTTGCTGGATTAATTACTCATCCAGAAGGAATTTCTGCTAGCGACTATACATCTCAAAACTTTACATACTGTACTCAAAATATTCTATCAAGTGTTACTGGAACAGCTGTAGAACCACTTACATTTGTTACAAATATATTAAACAATATGGCAGAAAACATTAAAAATAATATTCAATCTGTAAGAGCTATGTTTGATAAAGTTAGAACAATGTTTCAAGAAGTTACTCAAGAAATAATGGGAAGAATTATAAACTTTACTATACCATTACAACAAATTGTTATTAGTTTTAAAGATTTATTGAGCAAAATTCAAGGCACTATGACAGCTGGTTTGTTTACATTATTAGGGTCATATTATACACTTCAATCCTTAATGGGTGCGATTGCTCAATTTATTATTACAATTTTAATTACGCTATCTGTTATGATTAGTGTTTTTTGGTTAGTCCCGTTTACATGGGGTGCTGCTGCTGCTAATACTGTTATTTTTGTGGCAATTGCTATTCCTATGTCTATAATATTAGCATTTATGATTGATGTTTTACATGTTAAAACTAGTTTAAGCATTCCAAAGATTAAATGTTTTGACAAAAATACTGAAATTAAAATGAACGATGGTTCTATAAAGAAAATAACGGAAATTAAAACTGGTGATATTTTAATTGACAATAATGAAGTTACTGCTTGTATTAAAGTTGAAACTAAAGGGTCGGACATGTATAATTTAAATGACGTTATTGTATCTGATTCACATATTATTCAATATTTTGATAAATGGATTCCAGTATCTAAACATCCTGACGCAATCAAATATTTATCCTATACAGAACCCTACTTATATTGTTTAAATACAACTAATAAAACAATTCAAATTGGAGGATATACATTTACTGATTGGGACGAAATTTATGATAAAGATATAGATGAAATTATGTTTAACCCTTTTATTCATATTAATAATTCAAAGGAAATTCATAATAAATTAGATAGTGGATTTAAAGGCGATACTAAAATTAAACTTAAAGAAGGTGGATTAAAAAATATTAAAGACATTAATGTTGGTGATATACTTGAACATAACGAAAAAGTCTATGGAATTGTTGAAATAAATGGTAAAAATATTTTAGACCAGTTCGAATATAATTTAGGCAAAAATTTAATTATTGAAGGAACGTCGAATTTATTAATTTGTGATAAAAAACAAGATTTTACAACTCTTACATTTGATAAAAATAAAACAAAAATAAATAAAAATCACGATAAATTATATCATTTGTTAACTAGCACAGATTCTTTTTATATTGGAAATATTAAATTTTACGATTATAACGCGGCAATTGATTTACTTTTAGAAAAAAATAAAAGAAAAATATTATCTATGAAATATGTATAATATGGATATCTCAATTTTTGGATATAAGTTGAATCTAGAGATTCTAATTTTAATTGGTGTTGTATATTTAATCCTCGTCAGTCACACGGTTTGTGGTTGCTGTAATATGGGTAAAATAATGGAAGGATTATCTGATATGACAAGGTCTGATATGACAAGGTCTGATATGACAAGATCTGACGCGGAAACTTATGATATGGAAACATCTGATATGGATACTTCAGGGAAAAAAACTGAACTAGCTAAAGCAGCTATGGCTAAAAAAGCAATGGCTACACAAGACGTTGCAGGAGGTTCTAGCGATAGTAGTACAACTTCTTCTCTTACAACATCAAGAAAAACGTCAAGAGAAGGATTTACTGGAGCCAATATTAATTTTGGAGAATCATCCCTTTATAATTTAAATGATAATCAA
>Ga0208439_1000220_pt1 | contig 24802 bp, 23 predicted proteins | sample ColrivemetaGS703_FD_187621 | JGI IMG/M metagenome (GOLD analysis project Ga0208439, IMG submission 187621) | Estuarine microbial communities from the Columbia River estuary - Freshwater metaG S.703 (SPAdes) (version 2) | ecosystem: Environmental > Aquatic > Marine > Intertidal zone > Estuary ...
ATAATTCTTTTTTGGGTTGACGATAAATTGTTTAATTTATAATCTATTATTGTATTATTTGCTATAACTCCATATAAATAGTCTGATTGCATAAAATTTAATACTTCAGAAGAGTTATTAATAATTACCGGTTTGGAATAATCAGGATTGGAATAATCAGGATTGGAATAATCCGGGTTGGAATAATCCGGAATGGGAATCAACGAAAGGTTCATTTGCACCAACGTAATATAGTTGTAAGTATATGTTCCGTTTCCTAATTGTCCACTGGAATTAATCCCACAACCCCAGATAGTTCCATCAGTCATGTTTACTATTGTATTGAGTTCTCCACAACTCACTGATTCTGGCGTTTTTCCTGAGACATCTCCTGAGAAATTCATTTGCACCAAACTAGCTGTGTTACTAGTTGTTCCATCACCTAATTGTCCGAGGAGATTTTGTCCACAACCCCAGATAGTTCCATCAGTCATTTTTACTATTGTATGGGTTGTTCCACAAGTCGCTGATTCTGGCGTGCGTCCATCAGGAATTATCATTTGCACTAAACTAGATCTGTTACTAGTTGTTCCATCACCTAATTGTCCGCCACCATTAAACCCACAACCCCAGATAGTTCCATCAGTCATTTTTACTATTGTATGGGATGTTCCACAACTCACTGATTCTGGTGTGCGTCCATCAGGAATTATCATTTGAATAAAATACAAACTATATACATTGTTATTTCCGGCTCCTAATTGTCCGCGATGATTAAATCCACAACCCCAGATAGTTCCATCAGTCATTTTTACTATTGTATATCTATCTCCACAACTCACTGATTCTGGCGTTTTTCCCGAGACATTTCCTGAGAAATTCATTTGCACTAAACTAGATCTGTTACTAGTTGTTCCATCACCTAATTGTCCGCCACTATTAAACCCACAACCCCAGATAGTTCCATCAGTCATTTTTACTATTGTATGGGTTGTTCCACAAGTCGCTGATTCTGGTGTGCGTCCATCAGGAATTATCATTTGCACCAAACTAGATGTGCTACTAGTTGTTCCATCACCTAATTGTCCATACCAATTTTGTCCACAACCCCAGATAGTTCCATCAGTCATTTTTACTATTGTATAGAATCGTCCAGAACTCACTGATTCTGGTGTGCGTCCATCAGGAATTATCATTTGTACCAAACTAGATCTGTTACTAGTTGTTCCATCACCTAATTGTCCGTACACATTATCCCCACAACCATATACGTTGCCATTTCTAACAAATACAGTATGAAGGCTTATTCCCAATAAATATTTATAATATTCAATTGATTTACTAAAGTATATCAATTCTATATCTGTATTTGTAGATTCCATTATCCAATCTCCGCCAAATAACAAATTTCCTGTTTTATTATTAGATGCACCCACTATTACTTGTGTATTTTCCATTAATAATTTATAAAAATCATCCCATTCTGCATGAAGTAATGTTTCGCATGCTAAAAAATCAATATTTTCTATTTTATATTGTTGAATTATATTTATCAAAAACTGTGTATTTGTAGAAATAATTCCATTCTCAAATATCGGTTCACTGTTCAAGAAAGTGTAATAAGGGTTTATTTCAAACACAACACCCAAACGTTTAATTTGAGAATTTTGTACATTTTGTTGTAAAAATTCCAATAGATTTTCTCTAGTAGTATTTTGAGAATATACAAATGGAACCGTATTTTCATTACATGAATCGATAAATATTTTAGAATCTAAAACAGATTCGTCTATCAACAAAATATTTGTCATATATATAATATATAATATATATATAATATTTTAATTAAAATATTATATCAATAAAGTTAAATTCGTAAAATAGTGTTTACAATTATATTTGTCATTTTTAAATATTAAAATGGTAATAAGCTTCACACATTCGTTTAATATTTTTCTTATATTAAAATTTCATTAATGGATTTAATTTCATAATTTATTTCAATAATTGATGTAATTTTATTGTTTAAAAATGGTTTAAGAATAGCATAAACTGCTGAAACATACCCAGATGGATTAATGATAATAATTTTTTTTAAATTATTACTGAATTTAGATGAAATAAGTTTTGATAGTTCAATTGCTACTTCTATCTGTAAAAAATGTTTTAATCCAAAACCCATTCCATCAAAAACCCAAATCCATTGTTTGCCTTCAGGAATATCACTTAATACTCCATTATAATGATGTATTATACTCGTTGTATCAAAATATAATTTTGCCTTTGATGGACATGTGTAAAAATAATAAGTGTTATCTTTTTCTAAAAAATTAATTAAAGAATGAGATAATGGATCTAATAAACAAAGTGGACAATTATATGCCATATATTATATGATATATAATGAATAAATTCTAGTTATTATACCTTATTACATTTATTTATTAATTTTTAAAAAACACACCCCAGCCAAATATTTATCTTTTGGTTTATCATGTTCTTCTTCATCTGAATCATTTGTAATACTTTTATCACTTGAACTATTGCTATTAACTGAAACGTTTTTTGGTGCTCTTTTCACACATTTTTTTGTTTCAGACGATTTAGGATTAAATACTACTAACCATTTACTGGTATCTGGTGTATAATTATTACTATTTGTATAAATTATTTTATAATTTTCTTTTTTATAAAATGTTTTTCTTTTACGCCATTGATTTTGAAATAAATTGTGACTATCAATAATATCAACTACAACTGGACTGCTATGTTTCTCTCTAAGAATACGTCCAACACTTTGTTCTATATCGGTTTTTGGTGTAGCCATTATTAATGTAGTAAGGGTTTTTATATCAAGAGCCTCTGCTGCCATAGCATAAGTAGCAATGACGATTTTCTTACCTTCTGTTGCTTTTAAAGCTTGCTCTTTCATACCGCCAATATAATAACCAACCGTTGCTATATTTCTGTGAGCTATTGCGTCATGTAAATATTTAAGAATATTTTTATATTGAGCAAGAATCATGATTTGTTGATTCGGATTTACAGAAAGCATATCAGAGACAATTTTTAAAATAAACTCTGTTCGTCTATTATATTCACATAGCTTACTGATCATTGTACTATAAGCTGGATTACCTCTAAAATCAAGTTTTACTTCGTTAAATTCATCATCATCAACTTCATACTTAATGGCATGAACAACAACATTCATTGGTTCATCTCTCTTTCCTTTAAAAATAACTTCTCCTAAAAACATTTTAAATACTTTGGTGGTTCCATCTTTACGATTCATTGTAGCAGAAAGCCCAAGCATATATTTTGTTACAAGTTTAAATAAAGAATTTGAAAAAACCTCGCTAGAAATATGATGAACCTCGTCTATAATTGTAAGACCAAAACTTTCAAATGTAGATGCAGGATATTCTTTCATTGATAAACTTTGAAGCATACCAATAACAATATCTTTATCATGGATGTCTATAATAGGGCCTTGGATTTTTCCAACACGAGCCTTAGGTAAAAATTGTTGGATTCTCTCTATCCATTGATTCATTAAAAATTCTTTATGAACAATTACAAGCGTTTTCTTATGAAGCTTTGATAATATATATAAAGAAGCGGATGTTTTTCCCCAAGCACAAGGAAGCTCTAGTAAACCTCCGCCATATTTAACATCGTTACAATAATCAATATATTTGTTTACAACAGGTTCTTGATAATCTCGTAATATACCAGCAAATTCTAAATCTATATCATTCCCTTCAGAAATTTTGTATTGTTTAGGTGCTCCATAGTTTTCAACTCCATAATAATGCGGAACATAAAATTTATTACCAGATTCACGATATGCTGGAAATGATTTTTGATCATTATTCATCGAAGAACCCTCCCGAAGAGAAAATGGTTTAATAGTTAAATCATTTCTTATTTGTTTTTGTTTTTCAATAGTAAGTTCATTTTTAGGTATAGTATAACCTTTTTGTCCTAAATATGTATTTAATTCCATAACAGCTATATTATTTAGTAAATTATATTTATATCATTTTACTAATCTTTAAAACTGAATAAATAAAATCTATCAATATGATATATGGAAAGTTTTTCTAGTTTATTAAAAAAAAAACATATGGGTGAACTAGTTTTAGTTGTTTTGTTTATCATTTATTTGATAATTGGTTTAAAAACACCTGAACCTGTTGCGGGAATTATAGATACTTTAGTAGGTAAAATTGTAATCTTTATTATTATTATTTATTTATTCATGCACGCAAATCCAATTTTAGCTGTATTAGCTTTATTCGTTGGGTTTGATTTAATTCGTCGTTCATCAATGGCTACAGGAATAGATGCTCTTCAAAAATTCGCTCCTTCAGAAGAAAAAAAATCCTCTCAATTTACTGCTTTTAATCAATTTCCGTATACTTTAGAACAAGAAGTTGTTGCTAAAATGGCTCCAGTAATGAAAAGTGGTTCTTCTCTCACACAATCTCCTTATAAACCATTATTAGATAATCTTTATGATGCGGCGCCTTTACACGGTTCTAATTAAATTTTATTAATTAATTAAATAGTGTTTTATTAATTAATTAAATAGTGATTTTATTATTAAATTAATTATGTATTTAATCTAGATACTTTGGGTATAGATGGCATTTTTATTTCTCCTGTAGAAATCCATTGATAAATATAATTAAATGTCATAAAAATAATAATAAATACAACACATCCAACTATAATTTGAAAGATAGTTTTTGTAGCAGGATTATCTAATATATTACCAAAATCATAAGAAGTAGTATTTTTAGAATATTCAACTTCCGATTCTTCGCTTGAAGAACCTGTTGGTTTACACGATATATAAATACCATCTCCTACCTTTGTAGAATTCGGTCCTAACATATTTACAAACAACCCTCCTCCAATCATAGGTATGGGAAATGGTTTGATTATTTTTTGTAATGTTGATAAAGTATTGATATTTAAGGAAATTGCTTCCAAAATTCCAAATACAATCCATTCATCATTATTATTATCAGTATAACTGTAATATGGTTTATTTGGAACTATTTTATTTAATGAAAAACCAGATATGCTTACATTTGTCGTTTCTCCTTGACTTGGAGCATTAGTTGCCGTTACATCAATAATCTGTTGTAATAAATAAGAAGCATCTGATGATTCGCTTGATGATTTAATAGGAATACCAACTTTTAATAAAGGTCCTCCTTTAACAGGAGTATGTTCAATAATAATTTCAGCATCTGTTGTAACACCATTAAATAAATGGAGTGAAGGGGCTGTTATAATTATACCAGTTACATTATATTTTTGATTATTATATGTAACAGGTGGTATTTTACTATTATCATAAGTTAAACTAATATAAATACTATTATTTTTAGAAGTTGTATTACTTTCAGGGTAATTAAAGTTATAAGCACATTTTAAATCACATTTACCTGAAATATTTTTTTTAGATATATCAATACTTTGAGTACTCATTAATATAACTATATAAATAAAAATATTAATTAATTTATATAGAATGAAATTAACTAAAGGTAAAATATCCAAACTATACAATAAGAAAAAACAAAGTTTAAAAAAGAAAGTAAATAAAAAGAAAGGTTCTAGAAGAAACAAGACATTTAGAGAGAAACGAAATATACATTTAGCTAGAAAATCTTTAAAAAGATTTCATTACAAAAAACATAAAGGTGGAGCAGAATATGAAGAGAAAAATTCTCAAGAAAGTATCCCTAAAATAAGCGAAGATTCTAGTGCAGATGTAGAAAAAGTTGTTAATCCTACTTCAGAAATTATAGAACAACCTAACATAGAAAATGTTGAACAACCTGTAGATTTATCTGCTACACCCGTCGAGTCAGAAAATGTTGAACAACCTGTAGATTTATCTGCTACACCCGTCGAGTCAGAAAATGTTGAACAACCTGTAGATTTATCTGCTACACCTGTCGAGTCAGAAAATGTTGAGCAACCTGTAGATTTATCTGCTACACCCGTCGAGTCAGAAAATGTTGAGCAACCTGTAGATTTATCTGCTACACCCGTCGAGTCAGAAAATGTTGAACAACCTGTAGATTTATCTGCTACACCTGTCGAGTCAGAAAATGTTGAACAACCTGTAGATTTATCTGCTACACCTGTCGAGTCAGAAAATGTTGAGCAACCTGTAGATTTATCTGCTACACTTATGGAGGAAAATAATGTTGAACATCCTGTAGATTTATCTGCTACACCTGTCGAGTCAGAAAATGTTGAGCAACCTGTAGATTTATCTGCTACACCCGTCGAGTCAGAAAATGTTGAGCAACCTGTAGATTTATCTGCTACACCTATGGAGGAAAATAATGTTGAGCAACATGTAGATTTAAATGCCAGTCCAGCCGTCAAAAAACGAGTCAATCCAGAACACATCAACCGGATCGGCAAAGCGCTGAACAGTGTAACCAGTCATCCAGCAAGTCCTTTGGCAAAACATCCGATGGGCAAATTATTGAATCGCTTAACTGCTAAATATGTAGAGGAAAATAATGTTAAAAATCCATCAGAATTATCTATTACATCTTTAGAAAAACCAAATAAAACAGAAGTGATAAATTCCTTATCAAATGTTGTTGATTATATAACAGATACTGTTGCTGAAAAGGTTTCAAAAAATGTTTTATCGGATAAAGATAGAGAAACTCCTCAAGATGGAGAGAAACCTCAAGATGGTTTTGACTCAGTAAATAAAGCAGCAGAAATGATGACATCTAGTGGCGGAAAAAGAAGAAAAACACGTAAATTTAAGATATCAAAGAAAAATAAAACAAAAAAGATATAATTAAATAATAAATCTTCATATTTTATTATTTACACAAAAGGTAAATATTTAATAGTATCGTTATCATATATGGTAACTCTATAAGTGTCATTTACGCCTTCTATATAAACAGTATCGCCGTTATATAATTTATCACATCCATATTCATTTGTACAACTTCTTCCAGCACGTGAAACAGGCAACTTAACATTATTATGTTGATTACTAGTAGAATAGTATTGCCATTTATCTCTATTTGTAAATAAAGGACGTCCCATTAATGGAACAATACTATCTTTAGTAGAACCATTAGATGGAGTTAAAATACCAAGTTGTCTGTAAGCAGTATCAACAGCACCAATATTTGTGGATATATTAATTGGAACAATTCCAGGAGAAACTCTTCCCATAGGGTAACCAGGAATAAAATAACGTTCATCCCTCAATGGAGGAGCATAAGGATTTAATAATGGATCACTTGGCAAATTAGTATAAGGCCAACTAGGTATAAAACCTCCAACCCAATTAGCAAATCCACCAGCATTCTCTCTTTGAGTGTCTTTTATAACTATTTTTTCAGATGGACTGTTATTAACTGTAATGTTTTGACTCTGAGTATTTTTATAAATTAGATAAACAATAATTATTATACATATTATAAAAAAAAACATGGAATAGTTTTCAATACATATAACTCCTGGTGGACATTTTTTCATATTATATAATTACAATATAATATAAAATATTTAATATTAAAATACCAATCTAAATATATAAAAATGTATTTATTTTGTAGCACCTACACTATTTGTAAGCTTTTTGGCAATTTCCATAACACCTCCTAGTCCTCCTTCTCCATTTCCATCCATAGTTTTCATCATTTCCTTCATTTGTCCAATCATTGGTGCCATACCTTGAACAAGAGGTGTCATTACTTTCATTGATTCGGCAAGTTCCATTTGTTGTTTCATTAAACCTTGAGTATCACTGGTAAGTCTTTTAATACCATCGCTTCCAAGAATTTTATTTAAATCATCATAAGCATCTTCAATTGTTGCAGCATAATCAATCTTTGAACCGCCATTTTTGCGGCGTCCAACTTCAAAATCTTCCTTTTTAGCAGCGGCAGCAGAAACTATATCAGAATCTGATGTATCTTGAGAATCTGTTCCAGGTAGCATGGGTAAGCCACTATTTTCCTGTGATTTAATTGCTAGTGCCTTTTTAACACCTTCTTTATCATCTGATTCACTATCAGTTTTGGTTGTCATGCCTTCAAATGTTCCATTTCTCATGGCAAATAAATTAACTATTATTAAAGGTGTGCCTAAAACAATTATCATATTTTTACTAAAGTTTCTAACTAGAACAGCTAAGATTATAAAAAATATAACATTATTAAAATTTCCCATAACCATATATCCAATTACATTAAATAACGCAATAAGAGAAATAATATTCAATACCCACTTATTTGTAAGAATTTTCGATACAATCGAGTTAAGTTTCATTATATATATATATAATTTAAAAAAAAATTGAAAATAATATTATATTTAAAAATAAAATATAATAATAAAATGTCTGTTTCTGATTATATAGAAAGCGAATACAATAGTGATTTAGATGATGATTATGTATTATACGACCCAGAGGAAGAAAGTATAACTAAATATAATATATCAATATGTGAATTATATAATAGAAGAATACATGGAAATGATAATTCTGATGTTTTATATCATTATCTCCTTCATTCTAGATATAAAATTCTAGATATGAATATTATAAGTGAAACAACTAACTATTTAAATAACGAATATGTTTGTCTACGCAATAAAAGACATGATATTTTTAGAAACTATAAACAAATAATAACAATGGATAATTATATTAAACCTGAAATAACTGAATGTATTTATTTAAATACAGGACATTGTGTAGCTATTTTAAAAACATTTTGGTTGCGACTAGTGCAGAGAAAATGGAAAAATATTATAAAAGAAAGAAATACTATAATAAAAAAAAGATGTAATCTGGACTCGTTAAGACACAGAGAGATTACAGGAAAATGGCCCGAAGATTGTTTAAGAATTCCTCAATTTAAAGGTATGTTAGCAGAACTAAAAACTAACGTCGTTTAGAATATCTTCCACGCATGCTTCCTCTTCCTCTTCCTCTTATTGATGATGTACTCGACATACTTTTTCTTTTTGAATCAAGTTTGTATGTATAACCACCTTTTTGTTTTTTATGTTTTTTATGTTTTTTAGTTTTTTTACCACCATAGATAGACCCATTTTTAGCACTAACATTTGAAGATTGTAGAGCTTGTACAACTTCTTCTGGCGTTTGTGCTTTATACACACCACTTAAGGCTAAAGCATATTTACTTGGTCCGTTAGTATTTTTATCTCTTTGTGGTTTTTTTTTAAGTTGTGAAATGATTAGTTCTAGTGTTAAATTTTGTCCATTTAAAAGAATTTGGGTATCGGAAGGTAATCTATTACCTGACACAGGTTGTAGAGATGCTTGCTTATTTGCGAGAGAACTTCCTTGAATAGCATTACTAATTTGCTGAACAGATGCTTCAAGTTCTTGAAATTTCGCGTCTAATTCTGTTTCATTGAATGCAGCAGGGTCATTTAATTCCTGTAGTCTATTAGTAGCATCAGCAATAGCTTGTGTAGCAGATATAATTCTATTTATAAGGTCTTGATTTTCATTTTGTAAATCAGTAATTTGACCTTGTAATTGAGCAATTTGAGAATCTTTATCTTGTTTTTCTTTAGTTAATTGTTCAATCTGTGCTTGTAATTGTGTGGCATTACTACCAACATCTGTAATTGTTTTATTTAATTCGGCTTCCTTTGCTGCTATTTCATCTTGTAATTTTTTAATTTCCACACCATTAGCTTCTTGTTGTAATCTTAATTGTTCATCTTTTTGTTGTAATTCTAAAGTATGTTGGTCTGTCATTTTTTTAAGTTCATCAGCATGTGCTGTTCCCAAATCACCTTTTTGTTTTAACTCGGCGTCTAAAGCATCACGTTGTTGAGTTATTAATGTATTTTGGTCAGTTAATTGTCTTAATTTTTCTTCAGAATCATCAATTCTTTTTTGAAAATCTTGCACATCAGTTTGATATTTTTTTTTAAGTTGGTCTAATTCTTCAATAGCTTTATTTCTCTCATCAGTTAACTGTATAATTTGAGTTTTTAAACCAGATACTTCGTTACCAATATCTTCAATTTGGGTATTATTTGTAGCAGCTTGCGCTTGTAAAGTAGATAATTCATCTTTTAATGTTTTAATAGCATCACCTAATTGTTTAACTTTATCATTTATTGCTGAAAGTCGTTGAATTATCCTAGCTGAAAATTCTTGTTTACCTTTAAGATTTAAGTCGATAGCAGTATTAATTTGTGCTAATCGTTGTAAACTATTGTCAAATTCTTGTTTAAAATTTGGATTGCTCATATTTATATATATATTTTTATATTAAAAAATGTTAAATTATATTTTTTTGTTTTAAATTTATAGTAATATCATTGGTATCATTAATAATACCGTCTAATCCTTTTTGAATATTTTTAAGTTCTTTTAATATTTTTAATTGCTCATGTTTTGCGTCTTCAATATTATGCTTACTTAATTTTCCTGAAATAGTTAAATCGTGAATATAGTTATTAAGTAGGTCTAAAGCTTCTATTTGTTCCCGTTTTTGTTTCATTATATAACCATAATATTTAGAATAGTCATTCTTAACAGTCTCTAAAAATTTATTTTGTTTTGATATAAATCGTAACTTTTTTTGTTTGTCGATCAACATTTTTCTTTTGGCATTAATTAACTCTTCTATTTGTAATAATTGTTCATCTCTCTTTGCTAAAGGCATATTAACAGCTATAATTTCCATGCTTTAAAATAAACAATTATTTTATTATTTTATAAACAAATTTAAAATATTCATAATATATTATTTAGGATGTCCAAAATTCAATCAGAACCTTTACTCGCACCAGACGATAACAGATTTGTTACTTTCCCAATTAAATATAACGATATATGGGATATGTATAAAAAACAAGTTGACTGTTTTTGGAGAGCCGAAGAAATTGATTTAACTAAGGATTTAACTTACTGGGAGGCCTTAGAACCAGGAGAAAAACATTTTGTATCGATGATTTTGGCATTTTTCGCAGCAAGTGATGGTATTGTTTTAGAAAATCTTGCTTCACGTTTTATGAACGATGTTCAAGTTTCTGAAGCCAGAGCATTTTATGGTTTTCAAATTGCGATGGAAAATATTCACTGTGTTACAGGAGAAACAAAAATATTAACAGATAAAGGATACTATATGATTAAAGATTTAGAAAATACAACTGTAAATGTTTGGAATGGTGATGAATTTTCACAAGTAGAAGTTAAATATACAGGAGACCAAGAAATTTATAAAGTATCTCTTTCAAATGGCATGGAGTTAGATTGTTCTCCAGGTCATAAATGGCTAATTCAAAAAGGAAATCCAAAACATCCTGAAAGATATTTATGTAAAGAAATTGAAACTGTTGATTTAAAAATAGGTAATATAATTGAAAGATATATTACTCCTTTTATTGAATTTACGGATCCAGATGAATTTAAAAATCCATATATACATGGTTTTTTTTGTGGCGATGGTAGTTATTGTAATAAGTATCAGTATCCTATTATTTATTTATATGATAAAAAGCGTGAATTATTGCCATATTTTAAATATGATTCTTATCAAGAAAACAGTAAAAGAATTAGTTTTTATATAACAAATTATATTAATAAAGAAAAATTTGTTGTTCCAATTAACTATAGTAAAGACGTTAGACTTCGTTGGTTAGAAGGAATAGTTGACGCAGATGGATGTATTAATTTAAATACAGCTAAAAATTCGACTTCAATTCAATTATCTTCAATAAATTATAAGTTTTTACAAGACATTCAAATGTTATTAACAACATTAGGCATTCAAACAAATATTAAATTAAATCATAAAGCAGAAAAACGTTTAATGCCAAAAAATGATGGAACAGGAGATTATGATTATTATATGTGTAAAGATTGTTACATTTTATATATAACTGGAAAATCAGTAAATAAACTTATTGATATAGGATTTCAACCAAAAAGACTTAATATAATGTATTGTGAAAGATTAAATAATACTATAGAGGTTTCTGAAAGAATAAAAATAGTTAGTATTGAAAAAATACATGAAAATGAATCAACATATTGTTTTAATGAACCAAAAAAACATAGAGGAATATTTAATGGAATTCTTACTTGTCAAAGCGAAACTTATTCTCTCTTAATAGAAACATATATCAAAGATAAACAGAAGAAGTATAAACTCTTTAATGCTATTGAAAACTTTCCTTGTATTAAAAAGAAGTCCGACTGGGCTCAAAAATGGATACATGATAATCGCAGCAGTTTTGCGACCAGATTAGTTGCCTTTGCGTGTGTAGAGGGTATTTTCTTTAGTGGTGCTTTTTGTAGCATCTACTGGCTTAAAAAGCGCGGTCTAATGCCTGGTCTCACATTTAGTAACGAATTGATTTCAAGAGATGAAGCCCTTCACTGCGAATTTGCTGTGCTTTTGTATTCAAAATTGGTTAAAAAGATTGACAAGACTCGAATTCATGAAATTATTAAAGAGGCTGTTGAAATAGAAATTGAATTTATTTGTGATGCGTTACCGTGTAAATTAATTGGAATGAACTCTGATTTAATGTCACAATATATTAAATTTGTTGCCGACCGTTTAGTTGTTCAACTTGGCTACAAAAAAATTTATAATATTGCCAATCCTTTTGACTTCATGGAATTGATTAGTTTAGAGGGTAAATCTAACATGTTCGAGAGACGCATTGGAGAATATGCGTTAGCGAATAAATCTAACACTGAAACCGCATTTGATATTACCGAAGATTTTTAAAAAAAAATGATATGATAATATCTTATAAGACATTATAAGACATTATAAGATTATTACTTAAAGACAAAACAATATATATATTTAATAAAAATGCCAAAAATACAAACGGATTATTCGGAAACTATTATTTATAAACTTTGTTGTAAAGACACTACAATTAACCAAATATATGTAGGTCATACAACTAATATAAATAAACGAAAACATAATCATAAAACTACCTGTTGTAATTCAAATTTAAAAAATTATAATTTATTTGTATATAATTTTATTAGAGAAAATGGTGGCTGGGATAACTGGTCTATAATTCAAATAGAAGCTTATAATTGTAATAATAAAAGAGAAGCTGAAATGAGAGAAAGATATTGGATAGAAACACTAAATGCTAAATTAAATTGTAATATGCCTATTGCAACAAAAGAAGAGAAAGAAAAACAAAAGCAAGATTGGTATGAAGAAAATAAACAAGAAATATTAGAAAAAGCAAAAGTAAATTATGAAGAAAATAAAGAACAAAAATTGGAATATCAAAAACAATATGTAGAAGAAAATAAAGAAAAAATAACAGAATATCAATATGAATATAGAGAGAAAAATAAAACACAACTTTATGAACAAAAAAAGATATACAGAGCAGAACATAAAGAAGAAGCAGCAGAAAAGGGTAAGGCTTGGAGAGAAGCTAATAAAGAAAAAATAACAGAACAAAAAAAACAAATTATTGATTGTGAATGTGGCAATCAATATACTTTCAGAAATAAACACAGACATTTACAATCTAAAGTTCATATTGATTACCAAAATCAACTTTGTGGTATTATAAACGAACAAGAACCCAAAATATCTCAAGAAGAAAAATCAGAAATAATTAAACAAAAACAAAAGGAATATAGAGATAAAAATTCTGAAAAAATCAAAGATTTAAAAAAAAAATATAACGAATCACAGAAAGAACATATTAAAGAACAAACGCAAAAATATTATGAAGAACATAAAGAAGAAATTAAACAAAAAACTAAACATTATGCTGAAGAAAATAAAGAAAAAGTTAAAGAATATAAAGATGAATGGTATCAAAAAAATAAGGCAAAAATTTTAGCAAAACAAAAAGAAACGTTTACTTGTGAGTGTGGTTCTGAAGTAAGATGTGCTGGCAAAGCAGAACATAACAGAAGTATCAAACATAAAAATTTTATTGAAACATTTAATGATATAACATTATCATAATAAAATATACTTTACTAAAATATTATAACACTAATTGAAGATCTTTTTCAACAAAAACTTGTTTAGATATATTTTTAATGATTTTTTCTTCTTTTTCAAAATCATTATCTCCAGAACCCCCCATAGATTCAACAACAATTTTATTATATTTGTCGGAAACATTAGAATGATATTTATTATAATCTGGATTTGCCTTTTTAAATTCATAAAGTAATTTTTGATTTTTAAATGCTACTTTTCTAACAACTTTATGTAATTTTAGTTTCTCTTCGTCTTTTTCCCATTTATTCTCATCTTTAATATACATGGTTTCTCGTTTCTTATCTGTACAATGAACCGGTCTTTTATTGACATCGAGTTCTTTAAGATTTTTAACAATTATATTAGAGATGCCTTCTACGTAACCAATCTCTCCAACCTTTTCTAAATCAGATAATTGAAGTTTAATTGAATCAACAAAATCCATAATATTCATAGCATCTTTACATGTTTCATTAAGAAAAAAATTAAGATTAAATGCTTTATTATGAGAATTATTATGAGTATTATTCGTAGTATTATGTGTTCCATTTTTAACAATTTCCATCATAATATTTTGTTGTTCTATCATCATAGATTTAAACTCGGCATTTTCTTTAATTAACATCATAATAATATTCTGATCTTTATCTGTAGTATCTTTATTTTGTTTAAGTAATTCAAATAACAGTTCTTCTTTATCATATATACTATTTTTTGTTTGGTTATTACAAATAACAATACATTTTTGCTCATGATACCATAAACTATTTCTTGCTGTATAAATTTTATCACAATATTTACATATATATTGGCGATTTTCGGCGTTATTTTGTTCTAAATTATTCAATTTTGTTCTATTTATGTGTTTTGATGTATCTAAATGTTTATTATAATCACTTTTTTTACAGCATTTATAATTACATATTTCACAAAAAAAAGTAGCGGCAAGTTTTGGCGAGTTTTTCATTCTAAATATTCTAATATAATAGAACATAAAAATCGCCTAAATCCTTTTTAATTAAAATATATAAAATTTTATCGTAACAAATTGAAAATTATTTTTTTGGTACTGAGACGCTAAATTTCAATTATGGTCTCACAATTGTATTATTTGGCATAAAATATTCAAGATTTTCATTTTTGGACATTTATTTTTGTCCATTTTCAAAACTGAGAAAAACTTTCCCACTATTTTTTTAACATTTTAATATAATAAATTGAATTTCCTACTTAAAGAAATTTATATAGTTTCTTCTTTATCAATAAAAACTTGTTTAGAAATTTTTTTAATGATTTTTTCTTCCTTTTCAAAATCATTGTCTCCAGAGCCTCCCATTGATTCTACAATAATCTTATTGAACTTATCTGAAATTTTTGAAGAACTTTTGTTATAATCAGGATGTTCTTTTTTATAATCAGGAATTAAATTTTGATTCTTATATGTAACTTTTCTAACAACTTTATGTAATTTTAGTTTCTCTTCATCTTTTTCCCACTTATTTTCATCTTTAACATACATGGTTTCTCTCTTTTTATCAGTACAATGAACAGGTCTTTGAGTAACATCAAGTTCTTTAAGATTTTTAACAATAATGTTAGAGATGCCTTCAACATATCCTAATTCTCCAACCTTTTCTAAATCAGATAATTGAAGTTTAATTGAATCAACAAAATCCATAATATTCATAGCATCTTTACATGTTTCATTAAGAAAAAAATTAAGATTAAATGCTTTATTATGAGAATTGGTATGATTATTCGTAGTATTATGTGTTCCGTTTTCAATAACCTTCATCATGATATTTTTAAGTTCAGAATTGTCCTTAATTAACATCATAATTAATTCTTTATCTGTTATTTCGTCTTTTTTGATTTTTTCAGTTTCAAAGTTACAACTTTTGGAATGTTTCCATAATCCCACTCTTGATTTATATTCTTTGTCGCATATATTACATATATATTGCGCAACTTTTTCGCAACTTTCTGTTAACTTATTGTTAACATTTGTTAACTGTAAATGTTTTGATGTCAAAATATGTTTATCGTAACTACTTTTACGTGACGTATTATAGTTACAATTTATACAATAAAACTTTTTCGCAACTTTTTCGCAACTTTCTGTTAACATTTTCTATGTAATTAGTTAACAAAAAAAGTTGCTAAATCCTTTTCACAAAAAAATATATAAAATTTTATCGTAACAAATTGAAAATTATTTTTTTGGTAATGAGACGCTAAATTTCAATTATGGTCTCACAATTGTATTATTTGACATAAAATATTCAAGATTTTCATTTTTGGACATTTATTTTTGTCCATTTTCAAAACTGAGAAAAACTTTCCCACTGTTTTTTTTACATTTTAATATAATAAATTGGAAAAGATACTTAAAGGCGAAGTAACTATTTTTTAGTCTTTGTTTTAGTTCCGATCTTTGTTTTAGTTCCGATCTTTGTTTTAGACCCTATCTTTGTTTTCGTTTCTGCTTTTACTTTTGAAACCTTAGGCTTTTCACCTAATAAATTAAGTTCATCAATATTAATTTTTTCTTTTTTATTCTTATTCATTGTCGAAGTTCTACCAAGAAACTGAGGAAATTTTACAAATCCTTTTTTATTACATTTAGAAGTTGCTTTAATGGTATTTATAGCAATATATGGAGACATTTCGAAATCAAATATAGCATCAAATATGTCGCTATCTGACAGTGAATCTGCTGAATATGCTATATTTTCTAACCTTTTTACGTCATCTTTTGTTGTTAAAGTATTATTAATATAATTTTCTTGAACCATTAATGTATGAATATCATGAGACATCCAATAATAACGCAGTTTATCATCAATGCTATTTTCCTGTGAAAATAACTGTCCTGTAGTATCAAATATATTCGCACTTTGAATATTCTTATTGGATTCGCCTCTTTTAACACCTAATTGTAACGTGTTCAATATAAACCTAATATCACCATTTGCTTCTTCAAATAATTTATCAACTCCTGATTTACCAATTTTTATTTGTTCAGTTGTTACAACTTTGTAAATTAATCTATAAATATCATCATAACTTGGTTTACTTAGTTTAAAATCAACACAATAATTTAATATAGGTTTTATATTTTGATTATATCTATCATCGCAAATACAAATAATTGGAATACATGTTTCCTTTATACATTCAGTTAGAGTTGAAATAAATCCATAATCTCCTCCGATACTATCAATATCACTAATAACTAAACAATTGTCTTGTCCATTAAATGTTTTTTTTGTTTTAAGAAGAGGTTTAATCAGTTCATTAATAGTCTCTTTATCTCTATCATCGTCAACAGATAAATTTATAATATTATAATCATGTTTTTTTAATATTAGATCGACAAGAAGAGATTTACCAACTCCATTTACACCTGAAACTAAAGCACATTTTGATTTCTTATCATTTGCGTCCCATTCTAATAACCAACGAATAAATGGTTGGATAACATTTTTGTTACCAACAAAATCATCTAACTTATTTGGTCTATACTTTGTAGTAAACATTATTATTATTATTATTTATTATAATAATGTTTATTTATATATTTCACTTCATTTTTATTTTAAATTATAAATATTTACAATCGTGTTCAACCATTTCTTTAACTAATTCAATAAAATGTGTTTTTGGTTTCCAACCTAATACATTTGTTGCTTTAGTGTAATCACCTAATAATTGTTCTACTTCAGCAGGCCTAAAATATTTTGGATCAATGAATATTAGTTCTTTTCCAGTTTTAGTATCATATCCAATCTCATTTACACCTTCACCTTTCCAAGAAATTTCAAACCCCTTTAATTTAAACGCAATTTCTATAAATTCACGAACACTATGCATTTCTCCTGTTGCCAAAACATAATCATCTGGCGTACCATTCTGTAAGATCATCCACATTCCTTCAACAAAATCTTTAGCATTTCCCCAATCCCGTAGTGAATCAATATTACCCATTATAAGTCTATCAGATTCACCGCGTAAAATTTTACTTAATCCTAATGTAATTTTTCTAGTTACAAAATTATAACCTCTTCTTACACCTTCATGGTTAAATAATATTCCATTACATGTAAACATTCCATATGATTCACGATAATTTTTAACAATCCAATAAGAATATAATTTAGCTACACCATATGGAGATCTTGGATAAAATGGCGTTGTTTCATTTTGAGGTACTTCTTGTACTTTACCATACATTTCACTTGTAGATGCTTGATAAAATCGTGTAATACTTTCTAGATTATTTGATCTAATTGCTTCTAATAGTTTTAAAACACCAAACGCATCTGAATTTGCTGTATATTCCGGAACTTCAAATGAAACCTTAACATGCGATTGTGCTGCTAAATTATAAATTTCTAATCTGTTCATATTGGGATATTTACTTTTGATTTCATGTAAACAAGTAAATAAAGATGTTCCATCTGTTAAATCGCCATAATGTAATTTTAATTTATTAAAAATATGTTCTATTCTTGAAGTATTCATTGTTGAAGATCTACGAATTAAACCATGAACAATATAATTTTTTTCAAGTAATAATTCTGCCAAATAAGAGCCATCTTGTCCAGTAATTCCTGTAATAAATGCAATTTTACTCATTATACTTATATAAAAAAAGTATTTAAGTTATTATTTAATATAAAATTGAATATTTTAATCATCTATTTAAAAATAAAATAACAAATATAATAATAATGATAACTTGTAATTTAATGGGTGGTTTGGGTAACCAAATATTTCAAATTTTTGCGACTATTTCTTACGCTATTAAAAGCAAAAATCGTTTTCAATTCTTAAATTTAACAACTCTTGGAGCAGGATCAACAACAGTTAGGTATACATTTTGGGAAACCTTTTTTTCAAATATAAAACCATTTTTAATATCAGAGTTACCACAACCTATTCATGTTATAAGAGAGAATGGATTTCCATATAATGAATTGCCTGTAAGAGAAATGGGAAATCAAAATGTTATGATTTATGGTTATTTTCAAAGTTATAAATATTTTCAAGAAAATTATGATATTATTTACAGATTACTTAACATTGATAAAATGAAACATGAATTAATAGATAATCTTAATTTAAATTCTAATTATATGGATTTGGAAAATACTGTAAGTATGCATTTTAGAATTGGTGATTATAAAAAAATACAAGATTTTCATCCATTAGCTACATATGAGTATTATGAAAGAACCCTCGAATATTTTAAATCAATTCATCCAAATAAAGAATTTAATATACTTTATTTTTGCGAAGATTGTGATATAGACGACGTTTTAAGTATAGTTAATAAACTTGTTAATAAATTCCCAATATATAATTTTACACGAGGGTTGAATACATTAGAAGATTGGCAACAAATGCTACTAATGAGTTGTTGTCATCATAATATAATTGCGAATAGTTCTTTTAGTTGGTGGTCAGCATATTTAAATTCAAATAAAGATAAAATTGTATGCTATCCATCAGTATGGTTTGGAAAAGCCGCAAATAATAATACAAGAGATTTATGTCCGTCTGATTGGACTAAAATTAAAGTTTAATACCTTATTATATTCATTTTATTTTTTTGGGTGTTTTTTAGGGTTTTCTATAATTGGTTCCCTATTTACACCATAACTTTTGAGTAATCCATCAACCTTACTATTATTTCCTTTTGAATTGAAAGCAGAATCATTGTGAATTCTATGTTTAACGAGAATTTCTTTAAAATTGTAAAATTTTTTATTTTGTTTTCTTAATCTTAACCACATGTCATAGTCTTCGACGCCGTCCCAATCTTTATTCCAATAGCACAATTCCTTTCTTATTACAGAACTTGAGTTTATAATAGGATTTACAAGAGAAAAATCGTAATCACTAATATCGCCTAGAGGAATTTTTGGTACTATACCTGGTCTATCACCAAACCAAATACAATTAGAACCAATAACATCATAATTTTCAAGTTCTTTAGATTGAATTTCTAATTTTTTTGGATGCCATATATCATCAACATCAAGAATAGCAACATAATTATAATTACAGAACTGTATCATTTCATTTAAAGTATTTGCTTTACCCTTAATATTATAAAAATCAAATACTCGTATTTTTCCTAAGGTTTGACCTGCGTTAGTCTCGTATTTTTTGGCTATTTTATATACTTCTGAATCTTGTGGATGACCATTAACACCAATTAACAATTCCCATTGTTCATATGTTTGATTTAAAACAGATGAAACTGATTCTTCAATAAATTCAATCCCATTATAGATAGGAATTAATATGCTAATCATTTGTATTAATTTAGATAAATTATTACTAAATAAAAACTTATTTATTCTTATTTTTTCTTAATTCAATATGTTTACAAAATGTAGTATTATCACCTAAGTGTTTTTTGCCACATCTACACGTTAGAGGTAAATTTTCTAAGTTATTATCAAAATATTTTAAAAAATTATTTGTTCCTCCAACATTATCAATATTTATGTGATTACCAAATTGTCCAATATTAGATACAGGATCTCTAATTATTATATTAAAATCTAAAACACATATCTTAATGTCATCTATTTCAATTATTTTATTTATATATTTTACATTATCTAATTTTATTTCTTCATCTTTTATAATGTAATTATTATTAACTATATAATTCATTAAATTTACTTGGTCACTATAATTAACACTATTATTACTCATTATATCATATAATTTAATCATAAAGTTTTGTGCACTAGGTTTTATTATATAGAATCCGGAACATACTCCAAAGCCTAATATTTTACTACATTCTTTTGGATAGGCTTCATCTTCTCCAATTTCTTTTGATATTATTAAATCATATGGTAAATCTATTAAAGGTTTAATATCTTTTTCTATTATTAAATCTACATCAATATGAACTACAGGTTTATTTGTTTTTGATACGATTGATAGATTATTATAAAGTCTTATAACATCCCACCAAGCATACTTAAACCCATAATTTAATTTGATATTAATTTTACTAAAAATTGAGCAATTAATATTTTTACATTTATTTGTAATTCTTTCCAACCATTTTTCAGCAATAGGCGTATATTTTTCTCCATAACAAAATGTAGTAATACAATAATCCATAATTATTACAATAATAAATATTTAAATAGGTTTATTACTAATTTAATATTCTTTGAAACATAAACCAATTATCTAATGGTAAATTATTCTCTCTAAATAACAAAAACTCTTTTAAATTTGAAAGAATACAATCTACTAATATTATTTGGTCATCCTTTACAAGATAGTTATTTTTAAAATATAATTCCAATTTTGTATCATATGTCTTTTTCCACCAATCAAATTTATCCTTATGTATAATAAAAAAACCACCAGCTATTGAATTTTGATGTGGAGGTATTTCTTGAACTGGAAGTCCAATTGTATTTTTATTATTTACTAACTTTAATAAATAGTTCATATACCCATTATCATTATTAATAGAAGCATAACATATTTTATTTTTATCTAACTTCATAATTTTTTCATTATTAGACCAATTTAAAAGATTTTTTGTATGTGTGTCATTAGGTCTATTTCTAAAATATCCAATATCACACCATCCATAAAATTCAGTATCAAAATATTTTCTCTCTATTGTTTCATTAACAAACCATATTTTTTCAGACCAAAGCATATTTAATTCCCAACATGATTTGTCATTTAAAAGGACATTTTTTTTATGATTTTCAATCCAATAATCCTTATATTTGTAATTATAAAATTGTTCTAACGATTTTATTATAATTTTGATATTTGGATTACCATTTGTATTTATATATTTACAACTGTTTTCATCAGTATAAATAACTAAACTAAAATTATTTACAATAGAAATAAAATTATTCATCCATTGAATATAAATACTTGGATCAAATTTTGATTTTATAATATAAAAGCAACTAGAAAATGTAATAGACATATATTAAATAAATACAATATTTTAAATATTTATTTAATCTTTATAATTATTTGCGAATATAAAAAGCATCACCCCATTTAAAATCAGTCCATTTTGTTTCAACTCTAAATAGACCAAATTTTTGTAAATAGTCATCTAACTCAGTAACTAAAGCACATCCTTTATAAACATAATCACTATTTACCTCACTATATAAATAATCAACATTATTAAGGTATTCTTCCATACCCTTCAAAGCTTTTAATTCGGCGCCTTGAATATCAAAATTTAAAAAATTATATTGAATATCATGCTTCGGTAAAATATCTTTTAACAATGAAGTAGTTCCATCAAATCCAGTTACATAATGAACATGAGGATGATATTGTGAATGTAATCCAAAATCTAACATAGATGATGATTGACCATTATTAGAAATTTTAAATTGAACATTTTCTACAACGTCAGAGACAATTGCGTTTTCAATCAATAAATTTGGATATCTTTGTTTACACTCATTAACCTTATGTGTCATAGCTTCAACCCAAAGAATTTTATTTCTTGGTAAATATTTTTCATAATCATTTAATTCTTCGCATTCATGCGCTCCAACATGTAAAATTCCTGTGAATTGTATATTATATTTTCTAACTAACTCGTGTAACGGTATTAGCATTATATAATTATATAATTATTATTACTTTATATTATATTTTTAAATAAATATATTCTATTAAAATGGAAAACAATCTAAATTTTTATTTATACAAACAATGTTACAATATTTATAATGATCTGTAAAATCTGCAATTTCGATTGGAGGACCGTCTGGAGTTAAATATGAAAATTTATGAAACCCATAACCTTTTAGATAATCGATTACATCTATTAGTTTAGTATTATTGTCTAAAAAAGTTCCTCCATATTCAAATTGAATAATATTTATATTTTGAACATAATCTTCAAACCCTTTAATTACATTTAGTTCGTATCCTTCAGTATCTATTTTTATAAAATCTATATTTTTAATATTATTTTCATTCATATAATCCTTAGCTCTTTTAACGGTCAAAATAACTTTATTTACATCATCGCATATTTGACAACTATTAATTCTATTATAAAAGGATTCATATTTAGGATAATAATATGTATTTTTTGTTTCATTTGATAAACCAAAATTATTATAAAAAGATTTTGAATTGTTATTAGGCTTACTTTTTAATTTGGTTATGAATGATTCTACGGGATCAAAATAATGGACATCGCCATTAAAATTTAAATAATCAGAATCATCTCTAGAACCTATATCAAAAATAACATTGATTTTATTTTTTATTAAATTATAAAATAAAAATTCCCCATTTGTTTTAGTATTACAGTTGTCAAACATTTTATAATTAATATATTCATATTGTTTTTAAATTAAAAATAATATGAATATATTAATTATAAAATAATATGAATATATTAATTATAAAATAATTGAATGCGCACACCACACATATCTTGAAAAAAATCCAAACAATCTCACATATGAGTTCCAACGCACAAAACTCCATTAAAGTATATATTATATTCAATAACTAATTCATGTAAATGAATAAGCATAATATTATTTAGCCCAAATCATCCCCCATTCATTTTTTGGAGTTGTTTTATTTAAATGTATCTTTACAAAATTTATATCTCTATAAAATTGTGGTCTATATGTATAATTATCTTCTAATTGTATTGCGAATTCAGTATAACCCATAATTTCTAAGTAATCTAGACATTTAAATGTAATATCATTTGTTTCTGAAGCCCATTCAAAACATATATTATTAACCTTTTGTGTTAAAGATGACAAACATTCAAATTCGCCTCCTTCAACATCAATTTTAATTAAGTCTGGAGTTCCATATTGTTGTATTAATTTATCTATTGTTATTGTTTTACAAGTAATTACATTATAATTATATTGTTTATAAAACCTAGATTTTTCTGAATCTAACCAAGCTTTATTAATTGTTGATAATGTATCTGCGCTACAATTATAAAATTCTATAAATTCATTATCTGAATTACACACAGCATAGTTTAAAGATACTATTTTAGTATTATTAATTGTATTATTTAGTAATTTTTGAAATGTATTTGGTGATGCTTCAACAGAAATAATTTTGTTACAATTATTTACATTAGATAAACTCCATTTGCCAATATTTGCTCCTATATCAAAAAACATTTATATCAAAAAACATTTATAGTTATAATACTATTTAATGTTTAAGTAATTAAAAATAATATTTAAATAATTATATATTTAAATATCTATTTATACATTTAATTATGATCGAACAAGAGTTTATTATGCTTATTATGAACTGTAAAAAGTACGTCAAAAAGGCTTTATTTCAAAAGCGTACATGGCTTAAAAATATTCCTGATTATTTAAAATACTATCACGTAATTGGTGATGAATCATTAGAAACTAATTATAAGTTTGACGATGAAAACAATATTTTATGGGTTAAAGTCGCTGACGACTATAATTCCCTACCAAATAAAGTAATTACTGCGTATGAAGCTGTATACGATACCTTTAATTTCAAATATTTGTTTAAAACTGACGATGACCAGATTCTAGTAAGGCCACAATTTTTTGACGTTATTAAAAATTTAATTACAAATATGGTTCCTCCTCCACATTATGGTGGTTATATTGTAGATGTAAAACAACCTTATCTCTCTCAATACAATAGAATACATCCTGAACTTCCAAAAGAGTTACCATTATATGTAACAAAATACTGTA
>Ga0208439_1000232_pt1 | contig 23856 bp, 13 predicted proteins | sample ColrivemetaGS703_FD_187621 | JGI IMG/M metagenome (GOLD analysis project Ga0208439, IMG submission 187621) | Estuarine microbial communities from the Columbia River estuary - Freshwater metaG S.703 (SPAdes) (version 2) | ecosystem: Environmental > Aquatic > Marine > Intertidal zone > Estuary ...
AGTCAATAATGTTTCTCCATATAAATTCTTAAATAAATGTCGAGTATTACTACCAGATATATTATTATCAACTGTCAAATTAAAAGATCCTGGTGACTTTAATTTTTCCACTTTTTCAGATGTCAATCGTTGTCCGCGTTGTTTTCTAATCATTTGTAATGTTCTTGTTTCCAATGGAACATCTGTACTTGGTGTTTCAAAAATTTCTTGATGAAATATTGGTATATCCCCCTGATTCTGTATATTATTCATTATTAAAATACATATATAAAAAAAAAATAAGAATAATATAAACAGTCTATGTAAATCTTATTAGTTCAAAAATCTCTCTTGTAAATTCAGCAGTCTTTCTTTTTTTTGAATCCGGATGTAACAACGTTTTAAAAATTTTGTTTATAATAATATTATCCCATTCATTGTAAAAATGATTGTTACAAAATAATAACTTATTCAAACCATCTTCAGCATATATACTTTTATAATGCATCATATATCTTTTATCCGATATCTTTGCATATTCCCATGGCATTCTGTTATAATATAAATTATATAATATCATACCACAACACCATAAATCTGCCTTTTTTGAATTGCATTTATTCGTATTAATCACTTCTGGTGCCATATATTGATATGTACCCCTATAACCATATATTATCTCACCTTCTTCCTCTATTATAGATGCCTCTGCAAAGTCAATTAATTTTATTTTTCCTGTTTTTTTTTCCACTAAAATATTTTCTAATTTTAAATCCAAATGACAAATACCCATACTATGCAAATAACATACAGCATCTATAACTTGACGAAATAAAACCACCAAATCCCTTGTATCATCATAGTTATAATTATTAGAATAATCTAATAAATCCAAGCCTGAAATATGTTCAAATATTATTGATTTTGACAATACATCTATATCCAATGTTTTTCTTATATTAGGATGATCCAATAAAATACCTATATAATATTCTTTATAAAATCTATCTATACTTTCATCTGATATATTTCCTATCCAATTTTTTTTTAATTTTATCCTTTTAACAACGAATTTCTTATTACATATATTTCTATTTTCAGTGTTTTCTTGTGGTGTTTCTATTCCTGTTTGTTTTTCAGATACGTGATCATCTTTACATTGATATAGTTCTATAATACCGTGTGTACCTTCTCCTAAAATTTCCTTTTTCATAGCTTTTTTTAAATGAAATTTTATTTGAAAATGTTCCATCAAATAACAACTTTATTTATTATAACTAAAATAATTTTGCTTATAATATTTACATTTTACAAATTTTATAATTATTTAAAATTACGTCTACACATTGGACAATTAGAATTTTCAGAAAGCCACTTTTCTATACAACCAATATGAAAAACGTGTTCACAAATTAATTTTCTAACAATTTTATTCTTGAAATAATTATCTAAACAAATACAACAAATCTCATCATTACACTTTTCTTTATACATAATTCTTGAAATTTCTAATAATTCACATAAAGTTAAACCAACATCACTACTGTCATTAATATCAATTCCACTATCATAATTTAAATTATTTATATCAATATTTTCAATATAATTATTTATTGTATTTGTAAAATTTGTACCAAACACATACATATTTCTTCTATACATATTTCTTCTATTCACGATATTACCATAATGTAATCTTCTTTGTAAACCTGGTTCAATTGGTAAACTCATTTATAATTTACTATTTTATTTTTTAAATCAAATAGTACGTACTTGAACAATTATCATCGTTTTAATTAACATATTATTCGGCTTCTTTTTTAGAAAACAATGGAAATTCTCTTTGAACCATACCTCTCTGATCAACAATTCCTCCATCATCTAAGTACTTACTACGATCAAAATTTTTTGTTTGTTCTTTAAAAATGTTAAACAATTCTTTACGATCTCTATCTACATCATCTACTAAATTAGTTTTAATATCCATATTTTGAATAATATCTTTTGTATAAATTTTTTGAATATTTTCAATTTTTTCACGACCACCACGTTGTATTCTTGTCATAAAATTAGGACTATATTTTGCATAATATAATAATTTTGCAACATTACCAGGAGTATCTAACCACCAACCCCACCAAGGTTTATTAGTTTGTAACACATCTGATATATGATAATCACAAGGTAAAGAATACCATACAGGTATATAAAATGGATACTCTTTGTATAATTGATCAGCTAATAAAATCCATAAAGGATCATATGCTGTTCGTTCTCCTCTTGCATTTAAATGATTATTTACATTTATCATAATTTTTAAAACTATACGACATAATCTATATAAATCATAATGCTTATTTGGTATATCTGAGTTTATTCCAAAATTATATCTATTTATAAGCAATTGATTATCATAATTACTCCCACCTCCACTTCTATATTTATTAAAAATTTTATCAATGATTAGTTTCTTAGCGTCATTTTCAGACATCCCTAAATAATTTGTATTTAACTTTATCCAATCATGAATCTGAGTATCTATACGACAAAATTCCGTACAATCTTGAGTGTTGGGATTATAACAATAACAATTTCGTGGTCTAGTTTTAGAATAATCTATTCTACCAAATAATTCTTTTTGGTATTTTTCAAATTCATCAAATGACTGAGAAGGCAAATGATCATCTATATAAACAATATCATCACCCATTTGTTTTGGTCTAATATTATTTTTAATATTCCTTGTTGCCTGATCTACTGCTTTTGGATTTATATAACATCTTCCATAATCAATAATAGTAGGTACCATTGATGTTATAATATTTCTACTTATACCATCTATTTTCACATTCGTGCTTATAGGGTTACTTAAATGAGTTAATAAGATATTTCCTGTGTGCAAATCATAATGTGTAAAATCAAGTTCTTGATTTGCAATATCTAAATTACTCAATACAGTAATCATTATGTCAATACAATTTTCTTCTATACTATTTATTTGTCCAATTGTCATTTGATCTACATTATTAAATTGTTCTAAATAATCTTGAAACGATTCTAATGGTTTAATTAAACGTTTATTTGGATGATCTATAAATTCTGTAATTAAATGAAATTTAGAAGCGAATGTTGGATTACATAAATCAATACTGTCTAATGTATTTTTAGTTACTGGATTGTGTTTATATCTATGAGAATTCGGTGGATCTTCAATTGGTAATAATAATTTATCAAGACCACATGTCATTTTCCCATACGTAGATGAAAAAATATTTTCTATATTACTTAATTTCAATGTATTTAAAGCAAGGCCAATATAATATTCATATACTAAAGAATCTGCGTTAGGACTCAATGGAACTTTTACAAGAAACTTTTTATTCGGATTACCACGAAATTGTATAATAAATGCTGTACCATTTGCTGAATTAGGTGGGATAAGACCTACTATTTCGAATAGTTGCCAGTATATATTTGGGTCTACTATATGAACCTGTTCAATTATTTTTATAACATTCAAATATTGTTTTAATTTTTTTTGTTCATTAGATTCTTTATTGATACCAATTCCAATCTTGAGCAAATCCATATGATTTTTAACATTTAGTTCAGTTAAAGCTTGTCCAAGTGTTTGACTCATATCTTATATATCTTATATATATATAATATATTTTAAAAATCATTCACAATATTCTTTTTTCAATTATAATAATCTTTTTCTTTTTGTAAAATTCAGATTTACACAATGGACAAGTTGATTTGTCATTGGAAAACCAATCTTTAATACATTTTGAATGATACATATGACCACATTCAGTCGAACAAATCGTTGTATCATTGTATTCAGACAAACAAATTACACAAAAGTCATTTGAATTATACTCGTTATCAGAACATTTTTTAAATGCTTTTTCAATATCAACAACTTCTTTATTAAAATGGATGTTTACACAAGGCGAAATACACATCATAAAAAAACATCCTATACACATAAATACAACAAAAAGTACCATACAGGATAAATAAACCAACGTCAATATCAAATCACTACATATAATTTTAGTAGTAAGGGAAAATGTTATCCATTTTGTCCCAACATTGTTAAAAAATTCCAAATTTGAAATCGAATATAACCAACTTAAACAGCATAAAAATGTTATAACTTTATATATAACATACACAACATGTAATATTGGCTGTAATCTCTTTTTTATAGAGTCAACTACAATTATACTATATAACACAATTTGTAATATTATATATAAATGCAACTGATTCGTTTTTTCTGTACAAAAATATAAAACAAATGACCAAAAAATTAAAGATATATACGATATTACATATAACATATTCTTTTTTAATGAATCATATGAAATCATAAGTAACTATTTAAAAAATGTAAAAAAAATCAATTTTTACATTTATATATCTTTTACCTGAACACCAGACCACCCCTTATACCTTTCTCCATTATAAGAAGAGTCTTGGTATTTATAATCAACTTCTTTAAATTTACTTTTAATATATTTCTCAATTTCTTTTTTGTATTTACTTGAAGTACTAGAATGAACTTTTGATTTACCAGTGTACAATTCACAAACATCCTTTAATTTTAAAATGCCGTGTTTGTTTTCCTCTACATTTTCATCCATCCAATTATAAAAATCATTGTTTTCCTGACGGTATTCATTCGTCTTTACTTGCACTTCTATCGGCTCTCTTATATCCATAAAGTAGTACTCTAACAAAATCTTCATAAATGTTTGTCTCCACGTCACATCTTCCCTCATACGTGAAGGTAATGTACGATCTATTTTGTATTCATTCGTTTCCTTTGGATCATCTACAAAACGTGATGGAAAATCAATCACACGAATACGTCTCCAAAGTGCTGTATCTTCACCTTTTATTTCCGGTAATTCATTACAAGCCAAAAACAATTTCGCCTCTAATACAAAACTCACTGCTTCTTGATACAAACCACGAGCTACAATTTCTTCACTACCTGTTAATTCTTTTAACAAACCAATATTGATCTTTTCTCCATCTTCTGGTTCACTCAAGAATGCAAAGCGTTTGTACATCAATTTGATTTTTTCAGTATTAGCTTCGTTTGCATTATTACGTTTACGGGTTAATAGGGTTACTTCGACCTTTTCTCCAAAGTCACCCATTGTTAATTTCATCAAGTTTAACAACTGACTCTTACCGTTAGCACCTGTGTCACCTATAAACATCAAGAAATACGTATTGGGAATGTCACCATTTAAACATTCACTCATTTTTTTCAAAACATAATCACGCACACCTCGATTAGGTAATATCTGTTCTAAAAAAATCCTTACTTCTTGGTTTTCAGTTGCAGGAAAATCATAATTTACAGTCAAATTTATATAATCGTCCTTTCGTGTTTTTCTAAATTTGTTTTCCAATAAATCAAACACTCCGTTTGAAAAAGGAACAAGATGTTTTTTACTATTTAAATTTGTAATAAACATTTCATCATTATTATAAATCTTTGCTCCTTTAATAATATCATCTTGAAAACCTGGTTTATGAAATTTATTTATTAAACTTTTTATATTTTTATTCAATGCAATCGATGTTTCTATACTTGTTTCATTAGCATTAGTATATTTTGTATCATAATGCGTTTTAATTTTATCAAACATCTTTGACAAATCAATAATTGACTTTTTCATTTCAATATTGTCATTATCACATCTCCATATAGACCCTGTGAAAAAATACCAATTATTACGTGAATATACAAAATCTTTATTGATAGTAAACAATAACTTTGAAATCATTGTTATTTTGTGCCCATCAAGTACTTGATTAATAATATTTGTAACCTCTTTGTTACGAAATATAGTACTATCTAATTTTATATCACAACTAAATTCCTGTTCAGAATTATTATAAATATTAATAATATTATTAATTGTACCGTGATTAATAAGCTGATTATAATTCATCCAAAAATTATTCAAATGTTTATATCTATCATCTAATGGTATAACTTGATTTTTTGGAAATACTGCTGCACAAACTTTACATTTTAAACAATAACCATTATCACTAATTTGATGTTCAACATTACATTCAGGACATTTTCCTTTTAAAACTGCCACTAAACTTTTATCACCAACACTACCTCTAAATATCATTTCTTTACGATCAAATTGAACTTCTTTTACATCTTTGTCAAAATTTTCATTAATATAATTTTTACATTCAATTATAGCGTGATCTATTAAATCAAGTTCCTGTTGATTTACCTTTAAACACTTTTTTATAACTTCATTTACCTCTTTTGGATAATTTTCAAGTTTTACTTCATTATATTTATATTCATTACATTCATCATTATGACATTTCTGTTTCGCACTACTTGTATCTATTACTATATATTGATTATTACCCCTATGCTCTTTATCTAAAAATGGACAGTATCTCTCCATCAAAGCAACTATTATACAATTGTGAATTTTATCTATAAAAACATCTCTAATTCTATTCGGAAAATGATGAAACTCTTTTTGTATAAATTTTCTAATATTTATTTTATCATCATTATTTAATTCCTCTGGTATATTTACTACTAATTTTTCTGCCAAATCAACATCTATAATACCTTCATCAATGTTTATATCATCATTTAATGTATCTTTTTCAAATATTATATAATCCGATTGATGATAACCAACAAATGTCTCTATATCTAAAAATTCATCACTTAATTCCGATTTTATAATTGGTCTTTGTTCATTTGGTTTAGAACTATATATCGTTCTAAATAAACCTTCCCTATATACACTAGGATCAATCATATATTTATTATTTTGTTTATATTCATCTAATTTTAACCTTTTATAAATCCCCTTTAATACATTTACATTTTCAAATAATATCTCTACATCATTATCGTAAAAACGTAATATAATATGAAATGATTTTTTTACATCAGAATGTGATTCCAATATAATACTTTTTGTTTTCAAATTAGAATAGTGTTTTAATAATAAATTCTTTATTCCATTTATACACGTATCAATTATAAATCTGTAATTTTCATAATAATTTTCTTGATGCAAATTTTCTTTGTTTAAATCTACTATATCAACTAAATCAATCTCTATATTTTCTTCATTTTCATTTGTGATTTCCGGTTTAGTTTCTGGTTTGTATATTTCTATATCGTAATAAAAACATACAGGTTTATTGGAAGATATACACTCGTAAAAATCTGGATGTTTAGTAGATTTAATAAATTTAATATATGTTTCATAATTTTTTAATAAAAAAAACTTTGTTATATTACGATTACATAATATCTTGGGTATTTTTGATAATGAAATTACTTTTAAAGCCTCTGTTTTATTATCAAAATATGTAATAGATGACATATCTATTCACTTGTTAGTGTTAAATAAAATATCTTTTTAAATAATTCTTATTAAACATTAAAACAATAATTAATTATTCATATCAATTAATTATTCATATCAATTAATTATACATATCAATTAATTATTCATATCAATTAATTATTCATATCAATTAATTATTCATATCAAGTAATTATACATATCAATTAATTATTCATATCAATTAATTATTCATATCAACTAATTATACATATCAATTAATTATTTAAATTATTTTCGAATATTATCATAATTATTATTAAAATAGTTAATCACTTCAGATAGTCCTGATTCTAATTTTGTAAATGTAAAATCTGGGAAATAATGCAATAATTCTTTATGCGTTGCTGTTTTCTTATATTGACCATCTGAATAAGAAGTATCATATATAACATTTCCTTTAAAATCAGATAATTCAACTATTTTATCTATTAATGTTTTAATAGAAACTTCATCATTTTCTGGTGGAGCAACTATACAAGAAATTTCATTTTCTTCACTATCATAGTCTATAAAATTTAATATAACTCTTGATAAATCATCAACATACAAGAATTGTCTTAAAGATTTTCCACTACCATATACTTGCAAATCTTTTGACGTTTCCTTTGCAATATATGTCTTGTGAATCAATCCAGGTATAACGTGTGATGATTTTATATTATAGTTATCATACTCTCCATATAAATTAGTCGGTGTTACGTTTATTACCTTTACATTACCACGTTTAGCTAATAAAGATCCAGTCAACTGCAATACTCTTTTTGAATACGCATAACCAATATTCGATTCGTGTGGCAATCCAAGATGCAATTGATCACTTGTTATAGGATATTTTATTCCTTCATTTGGAAATATACATGTTGATAAACAACTAATAAGTTTTTTCACACCAAACTTATTACACGCTTCTACTATATTTGTATTAATACGTAAATTATTAACCAAATAATCATAATTTTTTGCCATATTATCATAAACACCTCCCACACAACTTGCCAAATGAATTACGATATCTGGTCTATAATTGATAAATAATGCATCTACTGCATTTACATCTACCAAATCACCGTCCTTCCTTGATAAAAAAACAAATTCGTGTGTATTATCAAAATTTTTAATAACCTTTTGTAAAGAATTACCAACTAAACCATAACCACCAGTTACTAGAACTTTCATTTTTAAAAATAAGAAATTTTATTTTTAAATAATTAATATCACTTTTTTTACAATTAATGTATTTATAATATCAAATTCAAATCTCTTTTTGGTATTGTACATCTTGTATATTTTTGTAACAAAATATTATCTCCTATAGTATCAGTCAAATGAATTTTCAATGTAGATTTTTCTAAATTATTTGTTTTTCTATTATAATTAATAACTCTTATAAAAATATCAAAATTGAATAACTTTATATAATTTTTCTTATCTCTATATTTATCATTTGAAATTAAAATACATTTATTATTCTTTTGTAATATATAAAAGAAATATTGACATAAAAAATCATCCTTGTTTTTATCTAAAATATCATTCTCATATTTGTCTTCTATAATAATAAACTTCATATTAAAATTATAATGCGTTTTCATTATATTATCTAAAATTACTTCATAATCATTCAACTTTTTCATTACAAAATAAAACATACTACTTTTATCAATATGAACATAATCTATATACTTTGTAAAAAATAATTTAAAGAAATCATAAGTATCCTGTTCTTTATTACTGTGTTTTACAGAATGAAAATCTATATTGTCTTTTTTATATTTAATCTCTCTAAAATCAGAAAATATATTTAAAAAATCAACTATATAAACTGTTGGTTTTGATTTTATAGTATTATTTATATTTTTCATCAAACTTGTCTTGTATAATAAATTTTTTGTAGAATTAGCGATTATTTTACTCATATTACATTTTGCACTTTTTTCTTTAAATTCATTTTTTATTAAGTATTTTATTGAAAATTATTGAATATCATATCCAAGAAAAAATTCTTACTTTTTTGTGATTTCTTTTCACTTTCATTTTCAGTTTGTATTGATTGTCTTGAATATTTTAAAACATTTGATATTACATAACTAACAGATGGTACATTATCATATTCCTGACCAACATAAATACCAATCACAATTAAAAAAAATTCATAAAACATTTGAATATTATAAAATATTATAAATTAACATTTTTAAATTAATTTATACAATATTTTTATACAATCAAAAAATAATTTTATATATTATAATGGCAGCATTATATAAATCCCCTAAACGCAAGTCTAGAACTACTAAAAACACATCCGCTAAAAAAACATCCACTAAAAAAACATCCACTAAAAAAACATCCCCTAAACGCAAGTCTAGAACTACTAAAAAAACATCCGCTAAAAAAACATCCGCTAAAAAAACATCTGCTAAAAAAACATCTGCTAAACGCAAGTCTAAAAAAACATCCGTTAAACGCAGGTCTAAATATAAAAAAAATACACCAATAGTAAGATGTTTGAAAAAAGCATCTAGAATATGCAGTAAAAAGAAAACTGGTAAAGAACAATGCTATAAAAGGTTACGTAATTCGTGTTTAAGACGAAAAGGTTAAATTGTGTTAGTTTAAACTAATGTTCTTTAAAAATCTTTTATCAAATAATCGAATACCTCTTTTAAAATGATTCCAATCAAACAAATAATTTGATTTTATAGTAATAGATTTTATACCTAACCATCCTGCTTCTAAACAATGATACCAATTATCATCAAATACCAAAACATTTTCATAAGGAATGTTGAATTTTTCAACAACCCTTTTATACATAAAAGTCTTTGAATATTTTTGATAGCGTTTTGTTTGATCATATTTTTTCCTTTCTATACAATCAAAGAATGAATAAATATTATACCTATCTAAATAAAATTCAGCAATCGAATTCAATGATACCAACGCAATCTTTACACCATTATTTTTTAATAATTGTAATATATCTATAATATCAATATTTATCTGAGTTGTTTTCTTTGTATGAAGAGTATCATCTAAATCAAATATTACTAATTGACAATTACTTGGAATTTTCAAATGATTAACATCTTGTGTTTTATATAATTGTTTTAATTTGAACATTATATAAATAATAAAAATTATCTTTAAGTAACCAATTTTATTAAAATAGTTTTATGATTTTATCAATATCATCCTTCCATAGATCAGTTGGTGTTTTTGACTTTAAAATATCCAATTCTTTTTGTTTTAAATTACGTTGATTTTCCAATTCAGTTATTTTTTCAATAGACAGAGAAACAATTGGCATTCGAACCAAATAATCAAAAGACTTTCCACTACTATCTGATTCAGTTTCGTTACCAATATCAGATTTTAATTTTGGATAATTTCTTTCTTCTAATAAAGATACAATATAATCCTTATTTTTTCTATTAATATCCAAGACCCCATTAATGTATTCATCAATAAATCTAATTTTAGAATTCAATAATAATAATTCATTTGTTAATAATTTCACAAGATATTCTTTTCTTCGTTCATAAAATTCCAAACGCAAATCATAAAAATCTAATAATATATCACTTGCATTTTTATACTTTGTTAAAATTAAATCGTCACTAAACAAATACATATTATTCGTTGTAAAACTTCGTGTTAATCGCAATGTTTTTTCCAAAGTTCCAGTTCGAATTAATTCATCCAAATCTGAAGATTTACAAAATTCTACAATAAAACAAATATCATCATTTTCATCTCGTGTTTTGTTTTTAACATCCTTTAATTGCAATTGACTTTTTGTTTTTTTTGTAGCTGTAGTTTTCGTATTTGTTGCTGTTTTCTTTTGTTGACTTGTATTACCTTCAACCATTGATTCTAAAAATTCTTTATATGTCGTAACCCAAGTACCTACTGGCAATTCTGTAATTTTAATTTGTGTATCTGATAACTTTTCCCAACGACCAAAAGTTGTATAACTACCTTGTTCAATTTCCTTTAAATCTCCGTGAAAATTCTTGAAATAAGGAGTCATTTGTAATGGATTTTTACCTTCCATAATTCTAATAATATTTGAAATAATATCTTTTGGATTATATGGAGGAATATATGTAGAATATCCAGTACCAATACCTTCACAACCATTTACCAATACCATAGGCAAAACTGGAATAAACCATTCTGGTTCAATTTGCATACCATCATCATTTAAATAAGTTAACAAAGGTGAATCTTTTGTATCAAAAATACTTGGTGTAATATCTGAAAGTTTTGTAAAAATATATCTCGGACTTGCTGCATCTTTCCCACCAAGAAGTCGACTATTATGAGTTATAATAAAATTTCCAAGTAAGAAACGATTATTACCATCAATTTCCCATCCACAATATTTTCCAATACCTAATGATTTCACAGTAAAACTACTAGCATAGGCATTTCTTTTTGACACATATGGTTGTATTTTTTTTCTAGTTAAAAGACAAGGTATTTCTTGTAAATTGTCTCCAGTTATAGAAAGTACAATAAGTGAAGCATCTAGTCTCTTTTTTGTTTGTCTATTTTTTTGTTCGTGATATATCTTACAATTATACCCAAGTGTTTCACAAAGAAATTTCAATTCGTAAATCAAGTTTTGTCTTAATCTTTTAGATTGTCCTATTAAAATTTGTGGAACGTTATTTTGATATTTGACATACCCATCTGTATCTATAAAACCAGCAAGTAATTGTAATCTATTTTCTTTAGATGTGTAAATATAATCAAATGGTATATTTTTGTTATTAAACAAATCATGTTTAATCAATAGTTTTTTCCAATTATTTTTACCAGATGTTTGTGATTTTAATTTTTTCAAAATTGGTTTTTTTATATCACTAGTCCAACTGCATATTTCTGATTTATTATACGTACACCCTTCACAAGTTAAACCTGATCCTACACAATCTCTTGTTCCATTACCAGATGTACGTATACTATAATGATAGTTATCATGATTTTCTTTAACTTTATCATGTACAATTTCACAACCAATTTTATCCATTTCAATTACCCATTTTTTAATAATTTCAGTGTCGATAGATGTTATACCAGAACCATCACTATTACCATCTCCTAACCAACTTCCAAATATATATGGGTCTATAGGTAGATTTTTGTTATTATTCCATTGAATACATTTGTTATTTTTCAATGATTTAAAATGATGTTTATCTGTATTATTTAATTTTAAATAATCACAAACTTTTATATCAAATATACCAGATTTATCAATATTTAACATTTGAACAAACTTGACCATTTCATTATATGCTTGTTCTTTAGTTAAAGAAGATTTGTTATATGTTTCTTTTTTATCAGATGACAAGGTTGTACTAATATGTTTACTTACACCTTTCATTTTAAAAGGATCAAAATATGTTACACGCCAAGACATGTCACTTTCTCTCCAAAAAATATTTAAATGACCTGAATATTTAAGTGTTAATTTATGTTGACTATTAACAATAAATACCTCACCGTCAATGTTAATTTCATACATATCATCTTGTCCTGAAGTTGTTTTTAAAACTGTTCTTTTACAACCATCATCTCCTACTAATTCATCTCCAATTTTAATATCTTTTGCAAATGTTTTAGAACCATTCCACATCATAATTTCTGTATCTGGATGTAAACATCCGTGATTTCCATCTGGATAAAGTAAATTAATATTATTTGTTCCAACAAAGTTTTGAGCCATACTTACAATAGCTCCCTGTAAACTCGCTTCACCGTGATGATACCCAGTTTCAGCTGATACATACCCAGATAATTGTGCAACCTTGATAGATTTTTTAATATTGTTTTTTAACATGTAATACAAAATTTTTCTTTGACTCGGTTTTAAACCATCACACAAACTTGGAATTGAACGCAAATTATCATATATAGAAAAGTGTACAAGTTCTTTGTGGATAAGATCTTGATAACTCACCTTGTTTTCTTTTACATCAATATAACTATTTTTGTCATAATTTGACAACCAACGTTTACGACGATCTGAACATTTTACTAGTTCTACGTTTTCATTAGATTCTGTATCTTCCATAGTTTTATCCTCTGTTTTTGTTTTGATGTTTTTATCTTTTTCAAATGCTAAAAGAATGGCATCATCACATTTTTGATCTTTATAAAAGTAATCAACACGTAAACGATCAATTCTTCTAAACGTTTCTTGTGCATCTTCTTTCTTTGAAGTACCCAAACCCTTGAAATATCTAATTTGATATCCATTTGTATTTGTTGTAGATTGCCAACGTTTATAATCTTGTTCTGTGTAAAATTCAATTACTTTTGGACCACGAATTGCTTTTACAATAGGTGTTCTTAAAGTTTGAATAAAATCCAATTTTAACAAACTTGGCCACCAACAATGAAACAAATTAACCAATAAACCTTTAATATGACTTCCATCGCAATTATGTACAATCATTTGACCAACGCCTCCTTGAAAATGATGATTTTCAGTTTCTAAATCATATACATAGCCTGTAGTATATCCTAAATCTATAATTTTCTTAATTTTATTAGGATTTGATTGCTGGTGTCCATTTGTAAAAATTAATGTGTATATGTTTGGTTTATCATTTCTATTATTTATAGAAACTTCATAACCCATACTTTTATATAGGTAGAATAATCCTTGTGTACCAATTTTACCATTAACATCAATTCTACGAGTACCATTTTTATCAAATCCTTTTCTATCACCATCACCATCGTATATACCTTGTAAAAATTTCTCTCTTATATGCCTGGGTGCATTTAAAATACAACTAGGTACTTTCTTTAACTTATTATTATCATAAAATAAGTTTCTATATTTTTCTACTATATGTTTTGTTTTAATACCACCATTTATAATTAATTTATAATGTTTATCATATCCTTTGTTTTCAGCTGTTCTATCTTGTATAATTTTAAATTCTAAATCATATAAATTGCTTAAAATATTTTTTGATTTTATCAATTTTTCAATATCGTTATTACTTATATGCCAACTATAAGATATTCTGTTAATATCATATGCTTTTGGCCTATTTTTCTGTTTATAGTTATATTTCCATTTGTATATTCCACAACTACCGTCTGTTTGAAACAATCCCATTACATATGCTTCATTTGGAGATATATCAACAGATGTATTTAATTCATAATATTTTTTGTTTTTAATTGATATTAATTCATTAATCAAGTTGTTTTTGGATTTACAATCATAATATTGAATTTTAACACTACTTGCTATTTTGTTAATTTCTTTTTTTTTCAAAGTTTGTAAATCGTCTGTAATGTCCAATTTATTTTCCATAAACAATGGAAAATCGTGTAATAATAAATCATCTAATTTAACGTCCTTTGCCATAATTTCTTCTTTGTTTATAGATAATAATGGGTGATCTTCAGTAACATCTATAGATCCAGTATGTGTAACTATTCTATAAATTTTTTTACTAGTTTTCTTTTTAATAATTTTTTTAATACGAGTCCACCCTTGATCTGACCATATTTCATAATTTTGAAGTACTCCTATGAATTTATCATCTTCTATTTTTAACCATTCTTGAGTTAAATCATCTATGGTCTTTATGTCAATTAAATTTTCGTTATTTTTTAATAACAAAGGTGTATCTCCAACTAAACAATCAGCATCTGTAAGAATCATTACTTTTCCATATCTCAAATTTTTTGTATCCTTGTAATCCACTCCTTGTTTTAATCCAATGATTTGTTTCAGATTATTAATTTCTTCATTATTCATTAATTGTGATACAGTTGCATCACGAATATTAAGAACTTTTCCCTTTAATGGAAAAACAGCCAGACGTTCAGGTCCAACAATACTTCTTCCCCATAATGCAAAAGTCATCGCTGATAAACCTTCTGTAAGAATCAATGTACATTGTTCAGATTTTGCTGTACCTGCCCACAATGCATCTTCCAACTTAGGAACATATATTTTGTTTTTCTTTTTACCATCCGTTGTTTTAGCAAGATCCATTGTTTCTTTCATTTTACAAAACTCTACAATATCTTCTACAATAGGACTTTTCCATAATTTTTCAATGAATTTATCAGAAACTTCAACCTTGCATCCAAAATCTTTTACTTGTGTTGTCAATTGTTCCTTTGTTTGACTACTAAATTGAGGATTTACAATAGTTGCTCTTAGGAATAAAAACATCCTTTCTTTGATAATGGCTGGTTTAACATCTTTTAATTTCTTTTTAGTTTCAAGTAATGTTTTTAATTTAGAAGTAATTTGATATATAACGTGATCAACGTGTTTACCTCCTGCATATGTAGAATTCCCATTAACAAAAGAAACTTGTTCATAATGATCACTTGGAACAATTATATATTCCCAAACCATTTCATTTTTACCAACCCGTTGTGTAAAACTATCGTAATACGATTTGATTTTGTCTTGTTCAAAAAAGTAGTTACTATAATCTTGTAAACCTTTACCCAGTAACTTTTCACCATTTAAGAAAATGGAAATAGATCGATCTGTACACGCAATACAATCATATACCCTTTTGTTAATTAAAAACACAGTATCTTGTTCTAAACCACTCATATTAAATCGAGAATAATCTGGAAGAAAAGTAATCTTTGTATAACTTTTACTGGAAGCCTTAGTTACCTTTGCTTTACTACGCTGTGTCATATTGTCTGAAAATTCTTGAATGAATTTTAAACCAGCATCGGAATCTAATGTTTCTACAACAAAACGTTTTGAAAAAATATTACTCAATTTTACACCTAACCCATTTACACCTGCACCAATACGCTGTTGTGAATCATCATAATTACTACCTGCTAATAAATGACCAAATATTAATTCTGGAACATACATATTGTGTTCTTTATGAACAACAACAGGAACACCTGAACCATTATTCCAAACACTAATTTCACCTGTCTGTTGATTATATTCAACTTTAATCATAGATAAAGTAGGATCTCTTGCACTATGATCTAAAGCGTTTGTTAATACCTCATCAAAAATTTTCAAAAAACCAGGACTATATTCAATCATTTTTTTTAACATTTTACTATTATTGTCCATAACCCACATTTCTTCAAGTGAACGTTTTACTTCACCTATATACATATTTGGACGATGAAGTACGTGTTCACGTTGACTTAACTTTTTATAAGTTTCTTCAATTGTTTTAGTCATTACTAAGATGTTATTAAAGATATTTTTAAATATATTTCAATTTATTTAAAACTAATAAACGTGTTCTACAAATTCAAGGTTAGCCAAATCGTCTTCCAAATCTTCAAGTGTAGCTTCTAAATTAGCTAACTTTTCTAAATAAATGTTAAACTCTTCTTGAGACTTTGCTGTATTTAAGAAACTATTTACCGAAATTATATGATTATTTATATTATTAATCGCAACTAATAATTGTTCTTTGTCCATATATGTATTTTATTCTTGAAAAATATTTCATTTTTTAACACTTGATATAATTTTAATTTTTAACACTTGATATAATTTTAATTTTTAACACTTGATATAATTTTAATTTTTAACACTTGATATAATTTTAATTTTTAACACTTGATATAATTTTAATTTTTAACACTTGATATAATTTTAATTTTTAACACTTGATATAATTTTAATTTTTAACACTTGATATATAATTGTAATTGTAATTAACAAGATTCCAGCATTTACGTAAATTATTCGTTTTTTATTTTTTTACTATATATAAGTAAGAGGATGTCAAAACCTATTGTCAATAATAAAATTATTTATCAAAATATTTATGGCTTGGTTTCCAAACACGAAAATTTTCTTAGTCAAGGTGTCAGAGAAGGAGATTCTCCCACATTTTCAAGTCTTGTATTAACAGGTGATGCTACTATAGAAGGAAATTTATTTGTTGAAGGAAATACAACTTTATTAAATACAAACGTAATAGAATTTGAAGACAATATTGTTTTATTAAATCGTTTAGAAACAGGTGCAGGTGTAACATTAAATCAATCCGGATTAGAAATTGAAAGAGGATCTTTAGAAAATTACAGAATTGTATACAATGATTTGGACGAAACATTTAAAGTAGGTTTAATAAGCAATTTACAAACAGTTGCAACAAGAGAAAATTCACCACTTGAAAATGGAATTTTGACTTGGAATAATTCTACAAAAAGAATCGAATCAAGAAACAATGTTTCAATTGATATTTCATTTTTGTCAACTAAAAATTCAACAAGTGTTTCCACTGGTAGCGTGATTTATTCTGGAGGTATAGGTATTGAAAAAGATATTTGGACAGGTGGTAAATTATATTTGAGAGGAACATCTCACGCAAACACAAATGTCGTTTGGTCAGATACATCTAATTCTGTAAATATATCTAGTGTAGGTGATATTTATTTAACAACAAACGATAAAATACATATATCATATGATAAAAAAATCATACTAGGAGATGACACTCAATCAATATATTCCGAATCTGCTACAAAAAATGTTGTTGTTAATAGCGATGGACATTTTGATTTGAATTTAATTGCAGGTAAGAGAATGCGTATTCCTAATCAAATTCCTATTACATTTTCAACACCAGATGAACGTATTTATGCAGATAGTTCAAATAATATGATGATTGAAAGTAGTGAAAATATACATCTTGTACCAGGTACAAGTAGAAAAGTAGTTATTCCATTAAATATAGGTTTGACCTTTTCAAATAACAATCAACAAATTTCTGCAAATTTAAACAACGATTTATCTATACTTGCTGGGAATAATATTATCATTGCACCTGGTCCTACATTGGATGTAAGAATACCTACTGATAATGGTATTAAATTTGGTAATAGTGGTTCACAACGTATTGTAGCAGATAGCAGTGATGATTTATATATATCATCTGCTTCAAATATTTATTTAAATGCTACTGAAAATATACATTTACCAAATAATGTAGGTTTTATTTTTGGAAATTCGTCTACATATATCAAAAATACGGTTAGTAATTTAGAAATTAGCACGAATTTTGGTCAAGTTAGTATCAAAAATTCTGATATTTCGATTGATAGCACAACACAATCAAATAATGCTACATCTGGGTCCATTTGGACTAAAGGTGGATTGGGTGTAACTAAAACAATTTATACAGAAGGTGGTATAACAGTAGACTCGAATAGTTCTAGTAGTTTTATAATAAAAAGACAATCTGATGCACAAAATATATTCACAGTAGATTCAAGTAATAATAGTACAATTAATGTACTTTCTGGAAATGGTATTACAAACCCAAGTATTCGAATAGCACCACAATCACCCACAGAAGCTAGAAATATGTTGGTATTAAATACTGAATATGATAATAATACTGAATACAAACTTGGTAGAGGATTTAGCACTTTAAATTCAGGAAGAGTTTTTACTATTAATATACCAAATTATGCTGATTATTCTAGTTCTGGTGATAAACCCAAATTTTCTATAACAACAAATAATTGTACAGAAGAACTTTTTAGTATCGAAACTGATACAGGTAATATTTTTTCAAAAGGTACATTTGGATTAACTAGCACAGATGATGCAACAAACGCATCAACTGCATCATTTGTTGTACTAGGAGGTCTGGGTGTCGTTAAAACAATTATTACAGGTGGAGATTATAAAAGTGAAACCAATTCATCTACAGCATTAGATATAAAAAATACAAGTGGGGATTCTGTATTACGAGTAGATACTCAAAATAACAATGTTGTATTACAAGGAGATATCAATATTAGCGATTCATTTATAATTGATAACAATACAAGTACACTTACAAATAAAAATGTAACCTTTTATTCTAATACAACCGATACAACAGATTCTTCAAATGCAGCTGTTGTAATATCAGGTGGTGTTTCAATAAATAAAAGTTTAAGAGTATCAGATATATCTCATTTTAATGTTATTGACATGACCAATAGTAGAATTACAAATTTACAAACACCCACTGACCCTAAAGATGCAGCAACTAAAGCATATGTTGATCTAATCAGACAAGGTTTACGAGTAAAAGATTCAGTACAAATTGCATCTATTACAAATGGTAATTTAAATATTGCTTATAATACAGGAACTGTCATAGATGGTTACACATTACAACAAGGCGACCGTATATTGATAAAAGACCAAGAATTTCCTAGTGAAAATGGTATTTATACAGTAGAAGACACTGGTGTTCCAACAAGAGCATTGGATTTTGAAATAGGAACTACTGTATCTGGCGCATTCGTATTTGTTGTAAATGGTGATACAAACGGTGGTCTAGGATGGATTTGTAATAGTTTAACTGGCTCTGATGTTGTTGGGTCAAATGATATCAACTTTACACAATTTACTGCTCTTGGAAAAGTAGAAGCAGGAGACGGATTAACTAAAACTTTTAATCGTCTAGATGTCAATGTTGATAATACTAGCTTAGAAGTTTACGATGACCAAATAAGAATTAAAAATACCATAGCAGGCACTGGTATAACAGGAGGTAGTGGGGCACCACTACAAACATCTTTTGATCAATCTCACGTTACACGTGTGGGTACTATTCAATCAGGCACATGGCAAGGATCTTCTGTACAAGTTCAATATGGTGGTAGTGGAGTTTCAAGATTTACCGAAGGGAATATTTTGTTTGGAAATGGTTTAAATCCAATAAAAACGGATATAAAATTCTTTTACGATAGTACAAATACAAGATTAGGTGTTGGTACAAATCAACCTACTAAAAATTTAGTTGTACAACATCCTTCAAATGTTTCAGTATTATTAAATGCAGATTCAGAAGGTGTATCATCAAGTGCTAAGCCAGAAATTATATTTTCATACACTGGAGATATCAAATCATACATTGGGTTATCACGAGGTGCAAATGAATATGCAAATAATATTTATGCCGAGTCTTTAGTAATTAGTCATGATAAATTAGACTCTACATCTATAATACAACTTACTACACAAAAACAAAATCGTATGACTATTTTAGCAAATGGTAATATTGGTATCAATACATCTAATCCATCTTCACGTTTACACGTAATAGGTTCCTTTACTACTACTGATACTAATCAATTTAGATCAACTACAGATTCTACAAATACATCAAATGGATCCGTTACAATAGCTGGAGGAGTTGGTATAATAAAATCTGTAAATATAGGAGGTAAATTACGTATATATGATACAACTGCAAGTACAAGTCTTAATACAGGTGCTGCTATTATTCAAGGTGGATTAACAATTCAAAGTAATCAAAATTCTGTCAATGTAGGTAATGGCGGCGCATTAACAGTTGCTGGCGGAGCATCTATCAATGGAGATTTATATGTTGGAGGGTCAATTAATGGTAGCGGAAGTAGTTCAAGTACATATGCTTATTTGACATTAACATCAACTGATGAAGCCATAAATTTATCAACTGGAAGTTTGATAACATTTGGTGGTATTACTATTCAAGCAACTACCAATGCCACAAGTTTAACTTCAGGAGGTTCTATTTTAACATTAGGAGGTGCTAGTATAGGTGGTGATATTTATATAGGTGGAAATAATAACTTTTATGGATACACAAATTATTTTGGTTCAGATGCACTTTTAATATTTTATGATAATAATGGTATCCCAAGATTTTCGATTGATAGAGAATCTGGATCAGGCAATTTTAGTTTAAGTCGTTATGATTTGTCTGGTACATTTATAGAAACAAGTTTTACAGTAAATCATACCACTGGATGTATATCATTCTCTAATAGTACACCTAGTTTATCGTCCACAGAAGCTTCATTGGTATTATCAGGTGGATTATCTATTATTACAACATCAAATGCTACAAGTATCACTAATGGTGGTGGTTTGACAATTATGGGAGGTCTCAGTGTCAATAAAAATGTTTTTATGGGAGGTGATGTCACAATATACTCTACTACTAATAGTGAAAATATTACAACTGCATCTTTTGTAGTATACGGTGGTGTAAGTGTTGCAAAGGATACAAATATAAACGGTTCATTAACAATAAATGATACATTTAATTATGGTAATGGTGGGACGTTTTATACATTATCAAATACAACAGGATCACATTTATGGCATTATTTAGGACAATTAAATGATTCTGCAAGTATTTCGTATTGCGAAATCGATTTCTATAATGGTACATCAGATAATACAACATATGGATTAAAAGTAAACGTCTCGATAAACGGTGGGGGTTGTAATGTATCTCATAATTATTATGGTTCATCAACTTTTAATAACATTAATAATATAGAGGTAGTGGTTTATGAAGATTCATCTTCTGGCTTTCATCTCTTTACACGAACACAAGATTCAAGTAAAATAACAGTTCAAGTGCGCGGTAAAACAGGTCAAAGATTACAATTTACACAAGAAGGAAACGATACAGACCCAGATGGAAGTGTTAGTTTATATAATCCTAGTTGGTCAAATATATATACAACAGCACAAGAAAGTAATTTAGGTTATCATTTTGGAAATGTAACTATACAAGGTGATAGATTTAATGTAGCTGATAATTTCCCAATATTTGGATATAACAATTCTAATACAACTAGTTCAAGGAATCTAGGTTTGGCTTTTGAAAGATTTCAATCTTCCAACGATTCTGGAACAGGAGAATTGGTAACTGACAATTATGTATTTTTTGATGCAATTCCTAATCAAACATCTGCCACATCCTTACAAATTAAATTTAGTAATTTATTAAATTCAACAGACGATTATTATAATGGTTGGTGGATAAAAATAGCATCTGGTAGCAACATTGACCAAGTACGAAAAATAGTATCTTATAACGGTTCACAACGTGTTGCTACAATTGATATACCATGGACATCACAAAATCCTGGAAATGGTGATATTGTTTATTTTTACAATGCAGAATATGTTTCTTTTTATTATAACGACAATGAAAAACAGTTTGAATTAGTATATAATACAAGAGATGATGTTACAAAAGATTTGACAAATTATGATTATGTAGATTTGAAAACAAAAAGTTTAATTTTATCTGATACAACAAATAGTAATAATATTTCAAATGGTAGTTTAGTTACACCTGGTGGTATAAGTATTCAAAATACATCAGATGCATCAAGTTCTACATCAGGTGGTTCTCTAACTACTTTAGGTGGTATTGGTATTCGAAAAAAATTATATGTAGGCGACAATATTGGAATCGGAAATGATGGCTTTACACCAGATGAATCATTACATATAAAACAATCAAGTGCAACCATTCATCTAGAATCAAATAGTAGTAGTGGTAGTGGTGTATCTTATATAGATTTTAGCAATACAGGAACACAAGATCGTTTTGGTATTATTTCAAATCCAGTTATTGAACAATTTTCACTTACATATTCTACATCAGGATCAACACCTGATTTATGTAATACAGCATTAACAGTAACAAAAAATGGATACGTAGGTATCAATACAACACATAGTATAAATAGTGCTTTAACAATACAATCTGGTAATTTAATATCACCAAATACAGACGATTCTTATATCGGTTTAATTGGAAATGCAAGTAATCTAAATAATTCATCATCAGGAAGTAGAATTGTTTTATATGGTAACAATGCAATTGGTAGTTTAGGTAATATCGTTTTATCATCTAGTAACACTGGATCAGTTAAAATTTATACAAATAATGATGATGAAAGATTCAGAATAGAACAATCTGGTACTATTAAAATTTTGACTACTACTGTTTCTAGAAGTAGAACATCCGGAGCCCTAGTTGTATCAGGAGGTGTTGCTGTTGCTGCAACAGAAAATTCTAGTAGTTTTACATCAGGTGGTGCATTAACAGTTGCTGGTGGAGCAACATTTATGAAAGATATCTTCGTTGGTGGTAATATTTTTGTTACTGGAAGTTTAAACTCTACTGGATCTAGCGAATCACCGACTTTAATATTTATGAATGAATCTAATTGTACAGTAACAGGATATGATAATAATAAATTATTAAGTATAGGTCAAGAAGCAGTATTATCTTTTGCAGTTTGGGTAACACCAACATCTGGAAGTGAAAATTGCCAATTCGAATTTGAATTACCAAATCGTGATAACGGGTTTGCAGCTAGAAGCGAATTTATTGCTTCTTGTACTGGGTATACTGACGATGATGATTTAATCCCCTTATTTAATGTTTTATCAGTCGGAGTCATAGATGAAGCAAGAGGATTAATAAAATTCCAAAGTGTATCTACCGGAATTCATTATTTCACAGTTATTTGCAGATACACAATGAATTAAATAAATCTATGTCATTTAAATAAAAATATGTAATTTAAAAATATGTCGTTTCAAATTATTAAATTTAAATCTTTAAGATTAATAATAATAATAATAATA
>Ga0208439_1000249_pt1 | contig 22029 bp, 32 predicted proteins | sample ColrivemetaGS703_FD_187621 | JGI IMG/M metagenome (GOLD analysis project Ga0208439, IMG submission 187621) | Estuarine microbial communities from the Columbia River estuary - Freshwater metaG S.703 (SPAdes) (version 2) | ecosystem: Environmental > Aquatic > Marine > Intertidal zone > Estuary ...
AAGAAACCCGACGCAAATTCTCCAAACTTTTCTAGAAACAAAAAACCATGAAAAAACAAACCCAACCCACCACCACCGACACCGACCTCCTCACCGACGACGAAGTCCTCCGCGAGCAAGCCATGACAAGTGGCCCGCAGAAGCTCTCCCGCTGGGAACTCCGCCCGACCGCCGCGCTCGAGATCAGCTGGATGCAGCGCAACAAAATCCTCACCACCGACATGGACATCATGTGGCGCGCCTCCGGCTTCGGCTTCATCCACGGAGCGTCCAAGGCCACCGTGCGTTCTGTCGTCAATGACTTCTCCCGCTTCGCCTCCGCCGTCGATGACTGGATGGAAAAACAATCTCCGAGCGCCCAAGAGATCGCCGACCTGCAAAGCCTCTGCCTCGAGCGGACGAACGAATACTTCGCCAGCTACAGCAGCCAACCCGGCGCCAAGGATTCGGCGGGAAACTAAACAGCCCCGGCTGGCTCGCGAGCTATGTCTACCGCATCGCCAAGACAACCGGCTGGGGCTACAGAGAGATTTTGGAAGACCTCCCGTTCGCGGCCGGCCTTCAAATCCTCCACGCCGACGACTTCGCGCACGGGCGCAAACGAGTCTGGGGACGAAACAACCGAGCGACCGATTTTGACTCCCTCGCAGCCATAGAAGCCGCTTTCCAAAACCTCGATGCCTAAAGCCTCCGCCAGTTTCAATGTCGTCGCCAGCGACTTCACCCGCGCCATGCGGGAGATGTCGAAGATCACCGGCGCGTCGTTTCAAGACATCATCCGCGCCGAGACCCAATCGATCCTCGAGGCGGCGGTGAAGAAAACCCAAGCCGCACAGGTCAAACTCATCACCGCTCGCGTTCAAGGCACCGTGGCCCGCACGCTCAACGGCAAAACCTACCTCATGCCAGGCAGCGCTCATGCCTCTCGAGGGTGGAAACTCCCCGATGCCATCTGGGCAGGGATTCAGAAGCAGATCAAAAGCAGCATTGCCAAACGCAAAGAGGCCCGAGGCCTCGCCAAGAAGAGCTGGCTGCAAGTCGCCAAATCGCTCGGCATCTCGATCAGCGCCCCTGCCTATGTCGAGAAGTCCAAGACTACCGGCGGCGACTACCCGCAAAACGCCACAGGCACCGAAAAGACAGACGGCTCCTCATTCTTTATCGAAATCACCAACTCCCGCACCTACTCGGGCAGCGTGCGTGATGCCATCCGCGCAGCCATGCGAGGTCGCACGAATTTCTTTAAGAAAAACCTCCGCCTCGGAGTCTTCAAAAAAACCAGCGACATCGCCGCTAAATACCCCGGCCTCAAGGCCACCGCATAACCATGGCCGAAGGATCCGCAATCACAGTCAAAATCGGAGCCGAGACAGACGGCATCGAGCAAGGCCTCAAAGGAATTCAGAATTCCCTCAAAAATCTAGAGTCCAACACCCAGGCCTCGGCGGAAGGCTTCGGCAACTCTTTTACCGGAATGGCCGGTGCCGTCGCCGTTGGCCAACTCGCCGTCAAAGCATTCTCTGCCGCTGTCGATGTTGCTTTTTCAGCCGCCCGTAATGTCGTTCAAGGATTTGGTGACGCCCTCGACCTCGGCGGTCGCCTCTCAGACCTCTCTGCCTCCACCGGCGAGACCGCAGGCAAGCTCCTCGTCCTCGAGCGCGCTTTCGACAATTCCGGCATCGGCGCAGAGAAAGTCGGCTCCTCGATCGCCAAGATGCAGAAAAACATTGAGGACGCCCGCGATGGCTCCGGCACCGCCGCGAATGCCTTCGCCGCTATGGGCGTCTCCGTGGACGAACTCGAAGGCAAACTTCCCACCGAGCAGCTCAAAATCCTTTCCTCCGGCATCAACTCGATTGACGACCCCACCCAGCGCGCTGCCGCCGCCATGGGAGTCTTTGGCAAATCCGGTGCCGAACTCCTGCCCCTCCTCACCAATCTCGAAGGCGAGCTCGGCGAAGCCCGCGACACCGTAGGCTCCATGGCCGAGATCATGGACCGCCGCAACGCCACCTTCGACGCCGTCGGCGACCGGTTCAAAACCATCGGCGAAAAAGTCCGAGACTTCGCCGCAGGCATCCTCGACAAAGCCCTCCCCGCGATCGACGCGATAACCTCGGCCCTCTCCCGCATCGACGCCGCCAAGATCGGCCAAAACCTCGCCGACGCCTTCCTCGGCGGCGAGAAAGCCATGGGCGGGTTTCAAGCTGCCGTGGATGCTTTCCAGACGGGCCAAATCTCAGCCGGGCTTCAGGTCTTCTGGGACAGCACCAAGCTCCAAGCCGCCCAAACCGCGAATGAAATTTACAAGCGACTCATTGCAGCGTTTCAATCCGCCGGCCAATTTCTTGGGGAAATCTTCTCCCCATCCGGCGCATTGATTGGCACGGCGATTTCGGCTTTTGAAATGTTTGGAAAACGGGTCGCCTCTAGTATCCAGAGAGACTTGGCAACGACCTTTGAAGCGCTCCCTTATGGTCTAGGCGAGTCCATGGCATTAGCCTTGAACGATATGGCCAATCAATCAAACACGGCCGCTAATAAGATTGAAGATGACTTAAAAGGAGCCTCCGGACGCATAGGCGAGCAATTCACCCAAGCCGGCGCAGCCCTTCCCAAATCCTTCGAAGAAAACTACGCCAAAGTCCCGCCGCTTTTCGCCGACCTCGAAGGGCTTCAAAAAAGCATCGAGGAGCAAGAAAAGGCTATCAAGAAAACCGCTGAAGAAACCAACGCCGAGCGCGAAAAGACCAACGAAACGCTCGAAAAAGAAAAAGAGGCGCGTGCCGAAATCGCAGCTAAGGCCGCTGAAGATGCCGAGAAAGAAAAAGCCAACGCCGTCGCCCTTGTCGAACTCGAGACCGCCATCAACGCCGCCAAGGCCAGCGGCAACGAGCAACTCGTCAAGACCCTTGAAAGCGAAAAGCAACAACTTGAAGGCCAGCAGGAAATCGCCAAGCTCACCGAGGAATACAAGACCAAGCTCGGCGTGAATGCCGACGAAGCCGCCCGCCTCGCCACCAATTTCGTCAACGCCAAAAACGCCGCCGCCTCCATCGGCGACACCAACGCCGTCGTCACCATCACCACCACGGTGGACGACACCCGGTGGAAAGACCTCCTCGCCGAAATCTCCGCAAACTCCAACCCGAAAGCCATCGCCGTCGCCCTCGAAGTCACCGGCAAGGACAATGTCCAAGACGCCTTCGCCACGCTCCAAAACATGGAGCAGATCAACAAAAGCCATCAGGTCGCCATGGATGTCCTGGGAGCCAAGAGCCTCGAAGAAGTAAAGATGAACCTCGATGCCGTAGCCACGCCCGCCCAAGCGCAACTGGCCATGCAGATCACCGGCGAAGACGACCTGAAAAGCGCCATCGGCAACCTAGATTCTTTCAAAGGCACCAAGACCGCAAAAGCCCTCCTCGAAAAACAAGGCTTCGAGAATATCGATCAACTCAAAGACGCGCTAAAAGGCATCATCGGCGAGAAGCGCACCAAAATGATCGTCGAATCGCTCGGCGTGAAAAATGCCGAAACCGCCAAAGACGCCCTCACCGCTATCCTCAACAACGACGGAAAAAAAGCCACCATCACCGCCGACGCCGACACGACCACCGCCGAGCAAAAGATCGCCGACCTCTCCACCAAGACCGCCACCGTCCCCCTCGACGGCGACACCGCACCGCTCAAAACCTCCCTCGATCAATTCACCAGCACCGCCCAAAAGCTCACCCTCGATGCCAGCGACGCAATCAAAACCATCCGCGCCGAACTCCAGAAACCCATCAAGCTTGCCCTCTCTGGCGAGCCTCCGGAAGGTTCTGGCAACAAATCCAGCGTCCTCTCGGGCCTCGTAGAGGACATTAAAAACCTCCTTACCGAACTAAACCAAAAACTACCACAGCCTGCTCTTTTTTAAAATGAGCATTTATTTATCAAACGCAACACAATGGCCGATCTTGCAAAGCAAGCGGGAGCAAAAATTTAAAAACGGGCTCATGGCCGTCAGTGCTGAATTCATTGCGCCGAAAGACATGCCAATCGATGTGGCTGCAATCGAAAGCTCCGAAGGCTCATGCGATGTTTACCCAAACCCAATCATTAGTTTTGACACATCGCCATTTCAAAAAATATCAGCAACAGGCTACAAAATATTTGATCCACAACAGGATGAAAGTATTTTTCAGCAGTCTGTCGATTTAATTTTCGAGGTATCTTTTTTGGAGTGGGCTCGCGACGAAAACGGCCGGAAATTGTTCCCTTTACGCGAGGAATATCGCTTTGCCTCCAAAAAAATCCAGATCATTGCCGAATCTGGCACTGTTAGTGAGACATTCGATGGGCAAGTAACAATTCCAATTTTGTCGCGCCCATTAACTATTAAACAAACAAAAAATCAATGGGCCGCAAACGAAATTTTTAATCTTGGTCGCCAATACGAGCAAGACACCACAGAATTAAAATCCCCCCTTGCGACGCAGTTTTTATCGTCACTTTCCTCGCAAAGTTTCACGCCAACGATCAGCATTTACTCCGCAACCTATTCGGTAACATACAACCTCTATTTCGGCCTGTTCGTCGAACTCCCCCCCACAACATGACTAACCCGCCGATATCTTTTGAAGCTCTCGCCCAGCGCGCGGCATCTGCCGCGAGCGGGGGATATCCCTACGCAATTCGCGGTCGAGACCTCGATAAGAATTTCGTCTATGCTGCACCCGATTTTAATCTGGAAGAATTCGTAATCACAGAGAATGCAGCCGCCGGGGGCCACCAACAACGCTCCGTAAAATTAAAAGCGCCGATTATGCCAGGCGAAAAACCCGACCAATATTTAAAATGGGACGGGGTAAAATGGATTGCCACCGACCAATTCCCTAAACAAAAAATTCTTAGACCATGACAAATACAGAAACCGTTGGGTTTGAACTAATGACGCTAAATGGCATGCGCACCTTCACAGTTGTCACCACCGATGAAGAAGGCAACGATACAGTGCAAGACAACGCAGAGCCTTATTTTTGCAAAGGTATTTCAAAGACGGCCAGTGTTTTAACATTTACGGACGGCCCCTCTGGCCATTATTCAGCCCCTGCCGCCGATCCTAATTTTAGCAAGATTTATGCAAAAACAAGTTTTGGAACTCCTGTAGAAATCGGCGATCCAAAATGGGAACTTGTTAGCTTTAAAAGCACCCCTTACGGGGAAAAATACAAAAACGAAAGCAACTGGAGGTCAGTCCCAGACATATGAACCCTCCGCACGACTTTTCACAATCCGCGCAGCTGGACTCCCCGACAGGGTATCCTTATAGCATATCCGCAAGAGATTTAATGCAGAATTTTGTCGCAGCCACGGTAATCGTCAATGAGGCCACGCCGCACGGTTCAGAAAATCTACTAAAATCGGCGGGCACTGTTGGTCTAGGCGGGCATGCCACCCGAGAGTTGTATGTGGTCTCGCCGATTCCTCCACCGCCTGCCGGAGGCGGAATTTACGTTTTAGGAATCAAATTTGGCCGCATCGAATGGCTCCCAACAGAGAAATGCTAATGCAAAACCGGAAACCTGAGACCGAAAACCGGAAAGATTTTTCTTCCTTCATCCTTCATCCTTCTGCCTTCAAAAAATGACCCTCGGTCGAACATCCGCCAACAAGATCAAGATCAAGACCGACTCGCCCAAAGGCCTCCGCGCGGTGGAGTGTGCGTGTTCTAGCCCGCAGGACTTCCAGCCATGCCGCGATTGCCCTCCGTTTCTTGGTAATTTCAATTTCTCTCTATCTGGGGATCAAGTCGGAAGCCTTACGGAGTTTCAATATCCACCGATTATTTGCCCATCGGGTAATTGTGATCTTGTTCCATTTCCAAACATTCCGCCGCGCATTTGCTCTGATTCGTGGGATGCATTCGGCTCTGGTGCAGTCGGAACGAATTTGTATCTCATAAATATTAACAGGGGCTCAACAAACGGCAGGTTAAGCGGATGCTGTTGGACGCTTTCTCTTGGCGTATCCGGCACATTTGAATTCATATTTGAGGGAAGTCCCGATATTTGCGGCGTAGCAGGTTCTGATTCAGTTAATATAACCAGTTTAAATCCGGCTGGGTCTTATGATTTTACAATCTCAGCGGAATGCGTCCCGCCATTTATGGGGCCGCCAACGGATTTCAATTTCACCGTCACCGTGTCATGACCTACGAGGATTTCATGAATAAAATGCCGGAAAGTTTGCGTGAGTCGCATAAGCAAATGCGCTCGGCTTTAAACGCCGCGCACAGCTTCGCCCTTTCCGGCTTCGCGACTACCCCCCCCGAAGCACTCGCCGCCCGCGAAGCCATTTGCCGCGCCTGTCCCGAATGGGACGCGCAGGCACTTAACAAGACAGGCCGCTGCCGCAAGTGCGGATGCTCCACCTGGGCAAAACTCCGAATGGCCACCGAACGCTGCCCGATTGGCAAATGGGAATCCGTCTCCGTGCCCTCTGTGTCCTCTGTGGTTAATCCTTCCGAGCCGCTCCAGTAAACGCTCGGAGAGTCGCTCGATTTGACACCCGCCGCTCGTTCGAGCGGCATGAAACTTTTCCTCGATTCAAAAAACCGGCGGTTTGTGAAGTCCGCCGCGTCGAATGTCGCGCTCCAGACGCTCGTGCTGAAACGCCGCGACCAGGTGCCGCTCGAGGTCGTCTTCGTCGAGAACGGCGTGGCCGTCGATCCCATCCTCGGCACCCAGACCACCGTCGCGCTCAAGTCCTCCTTCTCCGACTCCAATTTTCTAGCTCTTGCGGCCCCCGGCCAAACAATCCTCGATTTGAACACATTGCCGGTCGAGGCCGCTTTCTCTCTCGACCCTGCCAGCATCGCCGCCTTCCTCGAGATCCGCTGGACCGCACCGAGCCAGGCACTCCGCACCGCCACCCTCCAAGTCGAAATTCAGAACAGCGTCATCCTCGGCGACGAAGCCACCCCCGCCGCGCTCCCCGACGGCAAAGCCACGCAACTGCAAGCCGAAGCAGGCACCGACAACGAAAAATGGATGACCCCCCTGCGCACCGCGCAAGCCATCGCGCAGCTCGCCCCGCCGCCGACCTGGGACAGCGTCCTCAACAAGCCCGCCACCTTCCCTCCCTCGGCCCACACGCACACCGCCAGCCAGATCACCGACTTCGCCAGCGCCGTCGTCGCCGTCTCCCCGCCCGTCGATTGGTCATCGCTCACCGGCAAGCCGTCCACTTTTGCGCCATCCGCCCACACGCACCTCAAGAGCGAGATCACCGGCCTCGATGCCGACCTCGCCGACCTTGCCAGCGCAGACACAGCCCTCGGCCAAAGGATCGATTTTCTCGCCGCGAACCTCGACCCAGCCGCGCTCGACTCCATCGCCGAAGCAGCCGCCGCGATCAACACCCTCCAGTCCGAAATCGACGGCAAAGCCACCGCCGCCCAAGGCGCTCTCGCCGACACCGCCCTCCAGCCTGAGCCTGTCACCTATCGCGGAGCCTACAACAACGGGCTCGATTACACTTACAACGATGTCGTCACCTACACTGACGGCCTCCTCTACATTCGCGTCAGCAACCCGAATAACCCCGGTTATCCCCCCGGTCACTTTTCCTGGGCGCTCTTCCGCCCTGAGATTGGTTCGCCTGCTTATGACCTCTGGGTTTCCGCCGAGTTCGCCAGCAAAGCCGACACGGTCCACACCCACGCCGCCACCGAAATCACCGGCCTTTCGTCCTACATCATCGCCTCGGCCCCAGGCCTTCAGATCAACACCACCGTCCGCATCGGCGACGGCACCAGCGTCACATTTCCGATTGACGGCCTAGTCAGCTCTGACCCCGAGCATGTCCTCGTCGCCCTCAACGGCGTCACGCAAACCCCCACCACCGACTACCTCGTCAGCGAAGCCACCGGCACCATCACCTTCGACTCCGCGCCCGCCAGCGGAATGCAGATCAGTTGCACCGCCCTCGGCCTCCGCACCGTCCAGCCGCCGATCGATCCCACCCTCTACCTCTACGCTTTCGACCAATCCGCCAACGGCCTCACCACCTACAGCGGCCGCCTCCTCAATGCCGACCGCCCCGCCGCGCCAGCACTCCCCGAGACCGCCACCACCTGGACGATCCGCCGATCCACTCTCTCTGCCGCCGGCCAAATCCTCGCCACCGCCTCCGCCACCGGCTCGTGGGCTAACCGGGAGACTCTTGCATTCGCATGACAACAATCACCGAAAGCAACCTAACCCAGACGCTCGACCTCTCCTCGTTCGATCTCACGCTCCCGCCGAGCGTCGTCGAATACCCGAACCGTTCGAGCTTCCCGAGCGTCGGAAAAACGGACCGCCTGTATATGGCGATGGACGAAGGCATGCCCTACCGCTGGTCACCCTCCGCAGCCGCCTACGCCCTCATGATCCCCGTCATCGATGCCGGTAATTTTTGACAATCACCCACCCACGAACAGCCAAAACCAAAACCACCAACTCCACCTAATTAGTCATGCCTAATCCTATCATTCGCATCAAGCGCGGTTCCGGTTCTCCGGTGTCGCTTCAAGTCGGGGAAGTCGCCTTCGACTCCACAAATAAGTCATTTTTCATCGGCACAGCCGAAGGCGTTCTCCCGATCGCGGGCGAGCACATCTTCGCAAAGAAGACCTTCGTTAGCGATGCAGTAGCAGCCGAGGCTTCGCTTCGCTCCGCAGCGGATTCGACCCTCACGACAAACCTCAATAACGAGATCAGCCGCGCCACCGCAGCTGAAGGCGTCATCGCCGCGAACCTTGCTCAAGAGATCATCGACCGCGCCGCCGCGATCAGCTCAGAAGCCTCCGCTCGCTCCAGCGCAGACACAACCCTCGACGGCAAGATCACGACTGAAAAAGGCCGCATCGATGCGATCCTCTCCGCCGCTGATGCCGACAAGGACACCTTCGCCGAGATCGTCACATTGATCAATTCGGTCGACACGACCAACGATTCCGCATTCGCCGGTTATGTGACCAGCAACAACGCCGCTCTCGCAGCCGAAGTCACGAACCGCACGAATGCCGACACCGCCCTCGGTGGCCGCATCGACACCGTCGAGTCCGCCGCGACAGCCCTTGCCACCCGCGTAACCGCAGCTGAGGCCGACATTAACGCCGAAGAGTCTGCCCGCGCAGCCGCCGACACGACCCTTCAGTCGAACATCACCGCCGAGGCGAGCACACGCGCCAGCGCTGACACGACCCTTCAGTCGAACATCACCGCCGAAGCGACAACTCGCGCCAGCGCTGACACCAGCCTGCAAAGCAACATCACAAGCGAGGCAACCGCCCGCGCCAGTGCAGACGACGCGCTCGACGCTCGCCTGGACAGCCTCGAGGCCAGCATCGACGGCGGCACCTACTAACCAGCCCACCAACCCCGGCGGGGCGCTCAAATAGCGCCTCGCCAAGCGGGGGTTCAAAACTCCGCAAAACAAAACCCGCCACATGGCAAATCCCATCATCAAGCCCAAATCCTCGACCGTAGCGTCGAAGGTCCCACTCGCCACAGATTTGGCTTTGGGAGAAATTTGTGTGAACCACGCCGACCGGCGACTCTATTCGCGCAACCCAAGCACGGGAGAGGTGTATAAACTGGCCGGCACCAAAGACGCCCCCGACCGCGTCTGGGCCTTCGACATCTCCGCCGACGGCACCACCACCTACCTCGGCTTCCTCCTCTACGCCGACTTCCCCAACAACGGCAGCGTCTACGACAGCGCCGCCTGGGAAATCTCCCGAACCATTTTCAACGCCGCAGGCACCACCAGCACCGAAAGCTCCGCCACCGGCGCGTGGTCAAGCAAGGCGAATCTGACCTATGCTTAGCCCTTTATACGGCCAACTCTCCCCCCTCCGCGTGCCGACGATGGCAGGGGTAAACGCCGCTCAGATCGCCGCCGACTACATCGCCGCCGTTGAATCAGCAGACGGCCAACCTTTAGAATCCGCCGTCAAAACTGCATACCAAAATTTCATCTCGGGTTGTGTGAGCGATGGTCTGTGGCTTGCGCTCAAATCATCCTGCATTTTGGCAGGGGCGCGGACTCTTTCAGGCGCACTCGTCCCTCTCGTCGGCACGGCCCCGACAAATAACAACTTTGTCACCGCTGACTTCAACCGAAAAACTGGTTTAATTGGAAACAGCACAACAAAATATCTAAATACAAACCGCCCATCAAATTCTGACCCTCAAAATAATTGCCACATTTCTATTTATCAAAATGCAACATCTTCTGGGACAAAAACCTGGATAGGGCATTATCAGGCCACTCCTTTCGTCCAGTCCGATTTATTAACTAGCGGCGGACTTGTTTATTCAAGATTAAATAGCTCGTCCACTGGAACTACTACCGCCTCGGCCACCGCATTAGGTTTTTATGGCGCAAGCCGTTCTTTCGCAGCCTCTTTTTCTTTTAAGCGACCAAATACAGCCGAGACAACCATAACAAGATCAAGCGCAACCCCCTCTTCTCTTAATAATTATGTTTTTGCAAGCAATAATGACGGGGTGCTTTCCAATGTTCACGGTGCCCGCTTGTCTTTCTTTTCAATCGGCGAATCCCTTAACCTCACCCTTTTCAACACCCGTGTCTCCAACCTCATGACAGCCCTCGCCGCCGCCATACCATGACACTCGCCGACCTCATCCAGCAGCCCGTGAGCTACGAGACCGCGAAAGACCTCGCCTTGGTCTTCAGTCCCGAACTCGCCGCGCAACTCGCCGCCGTCCAAGCCGAACACGGCAACCCCCGCCATGTCGCCAGCCCTGTCGATCTCACCGATGGCCGAAAAATGCTCTGCGCCGACCTCCTTACCGAAATCGGCCCCGGCGGCCTCTACTCCGGCGGATTTGCGCACCTGCCCGCCGAGCTTTTCCCATCCGTCGAAGTCCTCCCCATGTCCGAAGTCCTCCCGCTCCTGCCCCAACCCGAAGAAGAAATCTAACCCACCAACACCATGCTCGAACAAGTCTCCACCTCCGTTAAATTCCTCGCTTTCTACACGGCGAGCAAACAAGGCAAAACCGGCCTCACCGTCGCCGTTGACATCTACAATCCAAGCGGCACCCAGATCGTGACCGCTGGCAGCGCCACCGCCCTCGGCGGCGGGTTGTATTCTTACACGCTCTCATCGGACAATTCCTCGGAGGGCGAATACGCCGCCATCTTCAAAACCAGCGACTCCACCGTAGACGCCCAGCATATCCCGAGCCTATGGGTTCTCGGCCGCGCCGGAGTCGAAAACCTCGACGCTGCGACCAGCTCGCGCCTTGCTTCCTCGGGCTACACGGCTCCCGCGAACTCGGACATCACCGCCATCAAGAGCAAAACCGATGCCCTCCCAAGCGACCCCGCTGACCAAAGCCTCGTTGAGTCCGCCATCTCCGCCCTTTCGATCCCGACCGTGGTCCAGATCCGCACCGAGATGGATTCCAACAGCACCAAGCTAGCAAACCTCGACGCAACGATCTCGAGCCGTTCAACCCTCACGACCGGCGACCTCCCGAGCGTGCCTAGTGCCGCCTCGGTAGCCACCGCCGTCCGCACCGAGCTAACCGAACTCAGTAATCTCGATGCCAGCGTCTCGAGCCGCCTCGCAGATGCCGACTACACAGCCCCGACCAGCGCCCCGACAGCCGCCGCTGTGGCCTCTGCCGTGCGCACGGAACTGACCGAAATCTCAAACCTCGATGCAACCGTTTCTTCCCGCCTAGCGTCCTCGGCATACAGCGCCGCGCCGACAACAGCACAGATCGCAACGGCAGTCGAAGGCTCACTCCTCAACGAGGCAGACGGCCAAGCCGTCCTCAACGCGATCGTCGGCGCAATCGGAAACCAAAACCTCTCTGAAGTCTCGCTCGTCGCTGCCGTCCGTGCCGACCTCGAGCGCGTCGGAGGCAAGATCGACAGCATCCCGACATCCTCGGCGCCATCAGCCTCAACAGTGGCCGGAGCTGTGCGAACTGAACTCGCAACAGAACTCGGGCGTCTGGACGCCTCGGTGTCTTCGAGACTCTCGCCATCCGGCACGCTTGCCACGGTGACCAACCTCACCAACGCCCCGGCAAGCGTCACGCCAACTGACATCTGGAGCCACGCCACCCGCACGCTCACCAGCGCCAGCGGACCGACAGCGGTCGAGATTCGCCAGGAGATCGACGCCAATTCCACCAAACTGGATGTCGCCGTCGGAACCCGCCTCGCAGGCAGCGCCTACACGGCCCCAGCAAACAGTGATGTCGCCGCGATTAAGGTCAAGACCGACGCCCTTGTCGTGGAGCGCCTCAATAACTGCGCGACCACGGCCATCGTCGGAAATCTCCTTGCCCAGGCTAACTCATGACGCCCGACTCAGCCCTCGGCATCATAAACCACGCCGCGCGTCAGGATGCCACTTGGCACCTGATCGCGCTCGTGGCGATCGGCCTCATTTTCGCCAGCATCCTCTTCCGCTGGTTCACCCGCCGCCTCGAGCGAGTCGAAACAAAGATGGACCAGCAAAACGAGGAATTCGTCACGCACCTCAAAACCGCCAACCGCGAAATGCTCGAAGTGATTTCCAGCAACCAGCAGACCACCAACCGCGCCATCACGATCATGGACCGACTCGAGTCCAAGCTCGACCGGCACAATCCCTGACCCTTTGACACCCCGCCGCGAAGCATGAAAGCAATCTTCTACATTCTCGACAGAGCGGCCGAGTCGTCTTCCTGGAGGGGTGCAATTTTGGTGGCCACGGCTCTGGGCGTGCGTTTGGAACCCGAGCTTCAGAACCAAATCGTGGCGGCCGGTCTCGGCCTCGTGGGATTGATCAATCTCCTGCGAAAAGAAAAATGAACCCCAAACAGGTCGCCGCCGTGCTCATGATCCTCGGCTGGCTCTTTCTCGCAATGGCCTTCCTGACCTCGTGCGTGGCCGTCCCGATGCCTCCATTCGGCGACCGGATCGGCGAGGCTGGCACGCTCCACATCCGCGCCACGGTCCGGTTCGAGCCACGCCTCAGCGAAGGCGAAGCCGCCAACCGCGACCTCTGGAACGCCCTTGGGGAGTTCCAAAAAACCATGCCCGCCCTGAAGGACAAATGATCTCCCTCCTCGCCCGCTTCTTCATGCTGCCACGCCCGGCAGAATCTCCCGCACCCGCGCCTGAGCCGAAGCCCGCGAAGCCAGCGCCAAAGCCCGCCAAAACCTCCGGCCTCCTGAAGCCCGAGCCAAAGTTTTACCAACAGACCAACAAGCGCACGCCCAACATCAGCGCCGGCCGCGTGATCAAGCCCACCCATGTGATCTTGCACCACACGAGCGGAGCCTACGCCGGAAGCGTCTCGTGGTGCTCCGACCCCGCCAGCAAAGTCAGCTACCACTGCATCATCGCTCGCAACGGCAAACGCACCGTCCTCGCCCTGCCGAGCCAGAGAACATGGCACGCCGGGGTTTCCTCCTGGCAAGGCCGCAAAGACTGCAACTCTTTCTCCGTCGGCCTAGCTTGGGAAGGCGACACCTACACGACCACCCTCAGCGAAGACGCCCTCCTCTCCGCCGTCGAATACCTTTTCCCCATCCTCCGCGAGCACCACATCCCCCTCGCCAACATTCTCCGCCACGCCGACATCGCCCCCGGCCGCAAAGACGACTGCTCCCCAGCAGCCCACGCCGCCCTCCTCGCGGCTCTCAATAAAGTCCTTTAGGGCAACAGCAGCTTAATCCTCGGCGGTCGTGTCGAGATACCAGATATCATTGATCTGGCTCAGCACGCCTCGCATGGACATCTTGCGCACCTTTCCGCCCTGGTATTTGAAATCTGTGCCGTAGCGCCTCGCAAAAGCCTCGGCTTTGGCTTTTGGCACGAGGACATCGATGTAAGAGGTCTCATCCTCATCGCGCGACATCGTATAAGCGCTGAAGATCACCCTGGTTCCGTCCTCGGTGTCGGCTTGTCGCCGGACATGGGCGGTGTAAAGCACAATCTTTTTGCCTTCGTATTTCTCTGGCGCGTTCAAATAAAACTGCGCATCGCGGGTGGAGTTAGCCTGGGCGAAGCTGGCGGCTATTAAAAGCGCGGCTAGCGTGGAAAATAATATTTTCATTTGGTTGGTTTAATTCTTTTCGGGGTGTAAGAAACTGAGGAGCGTCGGGCAGGCGGCGCAATTTCGTTTCCTTTATTCCCGTATTCTGGGGATTCATCGGCGACCAAGGCAATCTCCATTTCTTGAACTGCCGGAATCTCATTGGCTAAAGCCTCGGCGCGGAGCCGGGCAGTGTCTTTGCGCACGAGGGTCTGCACATAGCGCGAAAACATCGTCTCCCCCTCTTGCTTCATTCTCTGGAGCGCCAGCGCATACAGATCGGCATCGAAGGAAATCGTCCGGCGTTCGCACAGCTTCTTTTGTTTTTTAGGTGTCTCACTCATTTCTGAATCAACTTTCATACTGAGTATGAATAAAAACAACAAAATGTGAAAATAAGGTCTTGACCCCATTCACCAATCTTCATACTTTCCGCGCCACAAGTATGAAGAACACGACGAGAAAAAAAACGGAAAAGCGGACAATTTCGATGTCGCGCCAACTTCTCCGAGATGCTCTGGAACGCAGCAAACAAGAGCATCGGAGCCTTTCGAGCTACATCCAACACCTCATCGCTCGCGATACCTCAAGCGCCCGCTCTAACGCCGAAATTTCCACCCCCGCTTAACCCAAAAAAAAATGAGTGAGACCCATGAAACCATCCTTCGATGCCTCGGCTACGGCATCGAATTTATCCAACTCCTCGCCGTGCCTGTGGTGCTGGCGGCAATGACCAGGAGGTTAGCGAAATGATCAGATCAACCACAGAGGACACAGAGCGCACTGAGGGTCTAAAAGGCAATTTTTTCAGAATGCCTCGCCAATCTGCAATCATTGTAAATGGCGAAGATGTGGACCGACTGGTTCATAACTCCGTCGATGATCTAAGGACACAAATCAAGTTTCAGAAGGCGGGAAAACATCAGCCATGTCTGTGGACTCTAAAAGTCGCACACGAAGAATGCATCCTGCGAGGCTATAAAACCAAGGCGAAGATTTTAGCGGCTGCTATCAAAAAACAGGAGGCCGCGAAATGAGTGCCTGGGAAGCTGTGTTGTTGGGCTTTATCGCCTTTGGTTCCTGCTTCGCGTGCTACCAGCTCGGGCAGCGCAATATGTATGACCGCATCCAGCGCATGCGCGAGAAGCGCCAGCGGTGGGCGGAATGGGAGGACTTCGATGAATAGCATCGAACTCTCCGAAGACCAAGTCGGCTGCCTTTGCCTGGTCTGCGATGCGGTGGGCGAGGCGCGTGTCTCGAAGCTGCTGGATCCGGACCTCGGGCCGGTGTGCCACGAGTGCTTCAACCACTGCCAACTCGCCGCCGTGGAACTCCTCTGGCAATGCGCCGCCATTTCACCTTCCAAACCCTAACCCACCTATGAATCACGAAAAAACCGCCGCTCAACTCCTCGCCACGGCCACCCAGCTTTTGGCCACCGCCCAAAAACTCCTGGCGAAGCCAACACCCCCCGCCCCGAAATCTCGCCGGATGCGCACCCAAGGCCCCCGGCTCACCCAAGCGGAGGCCGCTGAGGCTTTCGCCAAGCTCCGCGCCGAGCTCGCCACCCTATGACACCCAAACCCTCCCCGCGCTTGGCGCCATATTCCAAAGACCCGCAAAAAATCCGCCTCGAGCAGAAAGCGATCGCGCTGCTGCGCCGCTCCGAGGAATTGCGAGCCAAAGCCCACGAACTCATCCGCCAAAGCATGCAATGATACGCGAGCCCCACTACTACGACGACATGAGCGAGATCGACACCGAGGTGGATCTCATCTGCGAGGAAATGGGCGTCGGCCCAGCCCTCGCCCGCCGGATCAAAGACTACAAGGATGCCGCCCTCTCGGAGAGCGTGGATTGGGAAGTGGCCCAAATCCTTTCCAAGGTGCTCTCAGAATTTACAAGGCCCTGCAAAAACATCCGCGCCAAAGTCTATGGGCTGATCTTCGCGGCCGGCCTGGATGAGGCGAACAGCATTCACAGCCAGGCCGAGATCGCTCGCCAGATCGATTGCACCCGCGCCCTCGTGAGCCACTACACGACCCAGTGGGCCGACAAGATCCGGCTGGGCGTCTTCAAATTCCGGAAGGCCGAAAGCTCCAGGCAGACCTTCCGGCATGCACAACTCAAAGCCTGGGAGAAACGATAGAATCATGAACACCACAAATACCCTGACACTACCGGAAGGGCTCTGCACATTTTCACGCGGGGCTCTTGTATTTACCCGCACCCCCATCCAAGAGGAATGGGAGCAGATCGGGCGCTATGTCCACGCCGCGCGCGGCTCCTCGCTGCGGTGGATGGCGGATTGGCGCATGGAAGGCCGCAGGCAATTCGGCGATGAGATCGTGGAGTCGGCCGAGAAGTCGCTCCAGATGGAATTTAAGGACCTGCGCGCTGCGGAGGCTCTCGAGGCCCTCGAGGGCGCGCGGAGCGAGGCTCTCTCCGATGAACACCACCTGGCGCTCTCGAAGTCGCTGTCGGATGATGGCCTCAGCCGGGCAAGACAAGAATGGCAGGACACGGCTCAGCGTTGGCTGAGAATCGCCGAGGAGGAGGGTCTCTCGCCAAGCGAACTCAAGAAATCGATCAAAGCGGGGGAGATCGTGCGGGAGGAATCGACGCGGGGTGGCACGGCCTCGGCAGGCACGACGGGCATCCTCACGCTCGAGGCGATCCACATGGATTTCCTCCGGTGGGTGAAGCGGGCGGAGGACGATGGATTCCCTGTTCAGTGGGAGCCCCGCCGCCTGGCGAAGGTGAAAAGCCTGCTGGCGGACATGGCGGGAGCGCACCGCGCGGCATCGACGACGCTGATTCAACTCGGAGGGGAAGAGCAATGAAGACTTCAACCACAGAGGACTCAGAGGGCACGGAGAGGGAGCCAAAGTTTTTTCGGCAACTCTTCTGGCGACCGGTGGCTGATGAGCTGCCGGATGATGAGGAGACGGTGCTGCTGCACCTCGAGGGCGGCGAAGTGTGGACGGGGTTCCTGGATGGCCGCGTCTGGAGGTTCGTCTCGGCGGACAAGATCGAGGAGGAGGTCCTGCATTGGGCTCCATTCCCACACCCTCCGCTTTAACCACGGAGAACACAGAGAACACAGAGGACACAGAGAATGAGAAAAACAGAGACGCATATTTTGTCGGCGGCGATGCACGCCCTGGCGGGCGAGATCGTGAGCGAGGATGGCGTGGCCTCGGCGGCGATCCTCGAGGCAGGTGCCCGGCTGCTGGAGCAATCGGTGGAGATCAAGGAGTGGCGCGAGCAGGCGGCCGAGTTGGCCGTGGCCCTGCTGTCGCCGAATAGCGAATACACGCGGGAGGTTTTGAAAAATTACCAAGAAAGGATTGAGAAATGATCGCGGAATATGATCCAGACAAATTGGCTTTCCCATGCGACATGGCGGATGTCATCGGGCTTTCAAAGAACGAGATTGCTTTTCTAAAACAAAAGGGATGTCCGTTTTTTGGTCGGAAGACCACGGTGCGATGGGTGCGGGACTTTATAGCGCACCAGGCGGGGGCACCAAGGCTGCCGCAGAATGAGCATCCGACAGGTTCAGCTTCGAATACACGGCGTGAACCAGGCGCGTGGAGTGGTTCACCAACCTCATCGCTTGGGATTCGCTGAGACCGGCGCGATGACAACGAGTGACGAACGATACGCGGAGGCTGTGGCTGGTGGCGCCGGTGGCGGTTTTGAGGATGGAATTAAAGACTCGGTTCTGGTCACCGGTGAGGGGTCCGCTGGTGCGGTCGCTTTTTTTAAAAACCTGCTGCAGGTGCTGCGCGAGGCCGGCGGGCATGGGCACGGCGTATCGCTTCCGAGGGTCGCCGTCCTTCCGCTTTGAATCGATGAGCCAAATGACTTTCTCTTTAAAATCCACATCCTCGCGGCCGAACTCGGCCTCGCTAAACCGGCAGCCGAGATGCGCGCAGATCTCAAACACCGTGAGCATCCAAGCGGCGCGGTCGGCGAAGGCGGAGCGGGCGGCGGCAAAATCCTTGGTCGATAGTTCTTTTTTCGGCTTTGGCGCCGTGCGGGGGATCTTGGCGAGCGCAAGGGGGTTCTTGGTGCAAAGCTCGCGGCGGAGCGCCTCCTGCATGACGAAGGAGAAGAGCTTCAGCTCGAGCCGTGCGGTATTGTGCGAGGCGCCTTGGTCTTTGCGCCAATCCATGAACTGGCTGGCATGCTCGTATCGGATGTCGGCGGGGTGCCTGAGATTGCCCAATCGCATCCACTCGACGCAGCGGGACCAGGCCAGCTCGTATCGTTTCTTTGAGTGCGCGTTTGAAAAATGTGCCGTCAAGTATGGTGGCGCCCACTCGATGAAATCTCCCTGGTGGCGTGGCGCGAGCTGGGCCTCGCGGCGTGCGGCGGCTTCCGCCATGCGCTGCGCTTTGCGCGTCTCCTTGGGGTCATCGATGCGGCATCTGGTGGATTCCTCGCGCCACCGGCCGGTATCGAGGTCGCGGTATTTGAGGATCCAGAACGAGGACTTGGGAGTCTGCCGTAAAAACGCCATGGCCTCAGACTCCCACATGCTCCCACACGCATCCACTAAAATCGTGTGGGATAAAGTGGGGGAGCGTTGTTTTGCAGGGGTTTGCGTGGAAGGGAATTCCCTACCGTTACACCACGAGGCAAGGTTTTGTCTTGTATTTGAGGCACTTGCGGGAGACTCCCACACGGCTCCCACAAAAAATCTTGGGGTTGCCGGTGTGCAACGGCTGGGAATCTGGAGCGGGGGGGCTTTGTGAGCAAGGACAAAGTTTCTGTGGCCGAGCGGGCGTCGAGGTATTTGCAGAAGATGGGGCCTGCGGTATCGGGCGCTGGCGGACATACGCACACGCTTCTTTGTGCTCGGGCTTTGGTGAGGGGGTTTTTGCTGTCGCCTTCGGAGGCGCTGGGGATTTTGGAAAATTGGAATCAGGGGAATGCGGAGAAGTGGTCGGCGCATGAACTGGAGCACAAGCTGCGGTCGGCAGTGAATGGGCCTGGGGAGGATGGGTATTTGCTGCGGGAGAGTGATCGCTCGGCTTCGCGCTCGGTGGCGGCTTCTCGTGATCAGGTGCTCGCTCCGAAGCCTCGCCCTCGTTTGGTTTACGAGCCGGAGATGCTTCGGCGGATCGCGGGGGATTTTGCGGCTTCGGTGGATTTGCCTTGGTTGGCGAATCGGTCGGAGGTGGATCCGGCGGGGGTGGAGGCGGGGGAGTTTCTGTCGCGGCTCTACAATGCCGAGGCGGGCGAGCGGGTGATTGTTTTTTCGGAATACAAAAGCCAGGGGCAGGCTGTGTGGCCGACTCAGAGCATTCCCACTTCTGGGAGGGATGGAGTTTGGTTTTTGGCTCAGCCGGTGGATGGGAAGCTGCGGCCGAATCCTCGCCTGGGAAAGATGTCGCGTCGCTCGGAGGAGTCGGTGCTGGCTTGGCGCTGGATGGTGCTGGAATCAGATGAGGCTCCGGTGAGGCTGTGGCTGGGTGCATTGGCTCGGGTTGTTCCTAGGATTGCGGCGATTACGACTTCTGGAGGTCGCTCGGTGCATGCATTGGTGCGGGTTGATGCGGCCACTAAGCGAGAATGGGATGACATCAAGCGGGAGGTGCTGGGCCTGGTGGCTGCGGGCGCGGATCAAGGTGCTCTGTCGGCGGTGCGTCTTACGCGGCTGCCTGGTTGCTGGCGGGGGGAGAAGGAGCAGAAGTTGCTCTACTTCGCGCCGAGTGCTCCGGCTTTGACGATCGCTGAGATGCTGCCTCGCAGGGATGTGTTGTCTTTTTGGCGTGGGGAGTGTCGCCGGGTGGCGATGGGGGGCTTTGCGGATCGTGAGGCTGTGGGACGGGCGCTGTCGGGATGTCGGCACTATGGGCGGTTTGACGAGTGGCTGACGAGTGCGGCGGAGGAGTTGGAGAGAGAAATTTTAACCAAGGAATAAAAAATAACATGAGTGAGATAGGAGATATGGTCAGCTCGAAGCTGGCGGAATACGGCATCGTGCCGGATCGTGGGGAGGCGGCTGGTGCGGCGGCATCAGAGAATCCGGAGATGCCGATGGTGCAGATCGTGCCGGTGATCTCGACGATGGCGCGGGAGATCGGGGGGATCTTGTCGCAGAATGGTGTCTTTGTCCGGCAGCGCTCCGCGATGACGATCTCGCCGGAGGGGCGACTGGTAGAGATGTCGGCGCGGCGGTTTCGGACTTACTGCGAAGAACACCTGGTGACTTTCAAGTGGGAGATGCCGAAGCCGAATGTTTTTGAGAAGAAGCCCCAGACGATCACGGTAGAGGCGGCAGCAACGATCTTGGAGAGTGATCAATTCCTTGAGCGGCAGCGTGAGCTGATGCGGGTGGCGACGGTGAGGCAGCCGGTTCGGAGGAAGGATGGGCGGATCGAGTTGCTGCAGTATGGCTATGACCACGAGGCGCAGACTTACACGCAAAACTCGGGTGTGGAGTATGCGACGGACATGCCGCTGGAGGAGGCGCGGAATGTTTTGCGCGCACTGGTGGCGGAGTTTCCTTTCGGTGATCGGAAGGCGGATGGGCAGTCGCGCAATGAGGCGATCGTGATCTCGGCGATGCTGGCGATGTTTGCCGCGCCGCTGCTGAGGCCGACGGCGCGCAGGATGAACTTTATGTTCAGCTCGAACTCGGTGGGCTCGGGCAAGACGCTGCTGGCGCAGTTGGCGATCATCTCGACTCTCGGCACATGCGATGTGCAACCGCTTCCGGAGAACCAGGAGGACTGGCGAAAGATTCTGGATACTGAGTCACTGGCAGGCTCGCCTTACATTTTGTTCGATGACTGCAATGGCTACCTCAAATCCCCGACCCTTAATGCGTTCCTGACGGCGGCGACCTGGACGGGGCGAAAGATGAACACACAGCAGAAGTTTGCAGTGCCGAAGATTGCCACGGTCTTCCTGACCGGCAACAACCTCGAGGTCACGCCCGATGTGGCTCGGCGCTTCCTGCATTGCCGAATGCTGACTGACGAGGCGGATCCTCAGGCGCGGAAGATCGAGAAGGTTTTCTCGGATGAGTGGCTTGAGAAACCCTCGACGCGCGCCCAACTGCTCGCGTGCCTGTGGTCGATCGTGAGGTCTTGGGATGCGGCCGGTCGGCCTAGCCCAACGCGGATCGTGCGCGGGTATGAACCTTGGTGCGCTGTCTTTGGGGGAATGGTGCAGCATGCCGGCTTTGGTGATCCGATGGAGCCTCTACCTGTCGAGGAGTCGGGGAACTCTGAGCTCGCGGACATGACTGCTCTGGTGGCTCAACTGGCGAAGGGCGTGGATGACGACCAGGAGTTTTGTTTCCAAGATGTCGTCGAGGCGGCCGTGGAGGTGAATGCTTTCACATGGATGCTCGAGGGCAAGGAGGAGAGGGATGGGAAGGACGGGCCTCGGCGATATGTGCTCACGGCTCGGGCCAACTCGAAGTTCGGCAGGCTCCTCGCCGAGCAGTATGGCGGTAAGAAGTTCCGCCTGCCATCGGGACGAGTGGTCCGATGGGGGCAGTCCGGCAAGAACCGGCAGCGTGTCTACACGCTCACCGTCCTCGAGTAGAGATCAAGGCCCGCCACACGGCGGGCCTTTTTGTTTCCGCATAGGTCATGCAGGGGTCCGCAATGTTCCGAGCCTTAACACTCAACACCCCCTTCCCCTTTTATCATTTCGCACTGGACCCCCGCACCCACGCAGCACCCCCGTCTTTTCCATCATTTGCAAATCATTCTCCATCATTGTTTGGATTCTCTCTGATGACTAGGTGGCATAGGTGGCATAGGTCTTTTGGCTTTTGTGATAGTGGGTATGGGGACAGTCATGTCTTAAAGGCGGAGACCTCCGCACCTGTGTTTCGGTTCCGTTGTCCACGAGTGCAAAGGAATCTCTTTGGGTGTGCGTTCTCTGCAGTTTGCCAGTCG
>Ga0208439_1000251_pt1 | contig 22001 bp, 21 predicted proteins | sample ColrivemetaGS703_FD_187621 | JGI IMG/M metagenome (GOLD analysis project Ga0208439, IMG submission 187621) | Estuarine microbial communities from the Columbia River estuary - Freshwater metaG S.703 (SPAdes) (version 2) | ecosystem: Environmental > Aquatic > Marine > Intertidal zone > Estuary ...
CTTAGGGTCTGAAAGTAGTTTTCAATACTGAAATTCCCGTAAGGGCGTGGTTTTCTATGCGCGAACAGTAATTTCATTTCTTATTAAATAATCCTCTAAAGCAACAATACTCCAAAGACGAGACCAAGACCACTGCCCCCTACCCATCACAAATTGCGCCCACTCGGTGTTGAGTTGTGGCGCATCTATGCGTTGGGCAAAAGCCGCAATACGGTTTTGGCAAAATTCTTTGAGCTCATGGCGCATCCATTGTTCCCAGGGCAAGGTAAAGCCTTGCTTTTTGCGCTCATAAACACTTGTGGGCAACAACTCTTTAAATGCTTCGATGAGCAAATATTTAGAGCGCGTGCCGCGCTTGATTTCGTCTGGCAAACTCAGTGCAAAATTGACTACGTCTTGATCCATGAAAGGCGCGCGCAATTCTAAGCCCACCGCCATACTGTATTGGTCGGTATCGCGCAGCAAAACAGGTTGGGTATAGTAGCGCCATTCTTCTACAGAACGCGCACTCATGGTGTCGGGCCAAACAGCAACGCTTGGCTGCAAAGTAGGCAAAGGCAAGCCAAAGGCCTTCTGCACGGTACAGCTGTCAAACAAAATGCGCTGATACGCATAAGCGGCAGCTCCTTTGTCTAAGTTTGCCAACACATCCATGGCTTTGCGGTAACGCAAAGGCAATAAACCTGTGAAGCTATTCAAATGACGCAGCGCTTGCTTTTTCTTAATCGCATCGAGTGCCGTAAAGTAATGATAACCCAAAAACCATTCATCACCACCAATGCCCGACAGGGCCATTTTAAAACCCGAAGCTTGGGTATGTTTCGATACAACATAGGTATTCAGGCCATCGCCACTCGGGTGGTCTGTAGCGGCCAAACCCGCCTCAATTTCTTTCAAGAAATCTTGGGGCCTTAGCCTAATTTCATGATGCTGTGTGCCGTAGCGCTTCGCAACTTCTGCCGCAATATGGTGTTCAGAAAAAGCGGCCTCATCAAAAGAAACCGTAAAGGTATTTAACGAGGCCCCTAGTTGTTGGGCCGCTAAGGCGGTAATGATGCTGGAGTCTACCCCACCTGATAAGAAAGTCGCAAAAGGCACGTCGGCAACCAAGCGTTTCTGAACAGCTGCGTTTACGGTCTTTTTTAAATCAGAAAGCACGGTTTCTTCATTGGTTTGAACCAATGTTGGAGTCTGCCAGGAGCAAAAAGAATTTTGAACCCATTCACCACTGTTCCATTCCAGGTATGTACCGGGCTCTAACTGCGTAATTTCTGGCAAGAGGCTCTCTTGCCCCGGAATAGTTTGCCAATACAACCAATTGCTGAGCTGCTGCCGTGTGGTGTAAGCGGCCTCAGGCTGCATTTTGAGCAATACCCTCACTTCAGATGCAAAAGAAAACACCTCATCGGTTTTGTGCAAGTAAAGCGGCTTCTTCCCAAAGCGATCCCGAGCCAACAGGCACGTATTGTGCTGCGTATCGTAAAACGCAAACGCAAACATACCTTCTAGTTCATCTAAGCGACTATGGCCGTAAGCCTTCAGCCACTCCATTAAGAGTTCGGTATCCGAACTCGTTTGCCACTCAAAATTGAGTGTCGCCTTCAAAGCCTGATAATTATAAATCTCGCCATTAAACACCAACACATACCTACCTGTCACGTCCGTGTAAGGCTGATTCGCCCTGGCATCGGTATCAATGATACTCAAACGCGCATGCCACAGGCAAATATTGTCAGAAGACCAAAACGCCTGCGCGTCAGGACCACGATGTGCCAAGGCCGCCAAAACCGCTTGGGTGTTGTGCTGAATGTTAGTGGTGGAGAGTTGACCGGCTATGCCGCACATTAGCTAATATGCTTTGAAGAAAGTGAGGAATTGAAATATCTTTTCTCAACTAACTCGTAAGTGAGCCATGATAATAATGTGGTTATTGCACTTACCATTAAAAAGGTTAAAATCATAGCAATTGAATCGGGCAAATAGGTACTTAATTGATTCCAAGGAATGATCGATAAAATCAATACATGCCATATGTAAATACCAAATGATAAGCGCCCTATGAATTGAAAAAACCGATGTTCGACAAAGACATTGAATTTACCAATTGAGCCTATCAGCATCCACATGATATAGGCAAAACCAAAGGTCATTACCGGGCCCGAGAGCACCTTTAAAAAGATTGCAAAACTTCCTGCGTTTTCTACTAATTCAGTCAAACGCATTACCCGACCGATATAAAGAATACCAAACCCAATAAGTAAATTAAACCATGATTGCTTGACTTGAAATTTAAGCTTCCAAGAATCATTGGTTATGATCATGCCAATGAGAATTCCCCAACCAAATTCAATGAATAATGGCAATGGCATGTCTGGTGTAAGAAATAATTTAGAAGAAGCTTCGACCTGATATAAGCGAACGATAGAAACCAAACAAATTAGAAGAAAGGTATAGAACTGCGTCTTTCGACTTCTAAAGATGAACAAAAGAGGAATGATTAAATAAAACAACCACTCCACAGCTAATGACCAAAATGTGTAAGCAATGTTGACATCAAAGTGATTATTCAGAAATAAAGCATCGATAACAACATCCTTAAACGAAATATCTTGATTTTGTAAAAATTTAAAAACCAGAAAGTAAACAAGAATACTGATGTAATACAAGGGGGCAATACGCCGAAATCTCTTTTTTATGAAACTCGCATAAGTATTTAGTGAAAATTCTTTTCGCTGAAGTGCTAGATACATTAGAAAACCACTTATCACAAAAAAGAAATCTACACCGTTACCGACGAAAGAAACGATTTTGAAAAGATCTATTTTTCCGAGCGAAAGGCTAGGGTTTTGGAAAAGGATCCATGTATGAATCCAAACAACTCCGAGTGCAGAAAATGAACGTAAGAATTCGATGGATTTAAACAATTGAAAATATGAATTTCAATTTTAAATTAATTGTTTCCTAAAATAAAACAAGGTCAACAATTTTGTTGTCACTAGAATAATAATGATTTTGCCAATCATCATTGACAGGTTTGATTCCCATTGAAGAAAAATGACTGCAACAATACAGATATTCAAGTCGTTCAAAACACTTTCAATGCTTTCTTTATTCTTAGATTTTAAATTATTTTTTAGAAATAAATAAGACATGAATAAAGCCATTAAAATAAAGATCACAAATACGAACACAATTCCAAAATTCATATAGGCTTCCGCCAAGATAGGTGTATTCATCGAAGTCGTTAAATTATCATCAGCTAGTATTGAATAACGATGCCCAAATAGTTGGCCCATATTTTCTTTCGGTTTGTCAGGCCATAAAAAACGTGGAATGAATTTGTAAAAAATGTTTGTATATGACTCCCCTTCCCAATACGGGATTTGTTTTGGTGTTTTCTCATAGACCAGTGAAAATGCCGATAACGGGTAGGTTAATCGCCATAATGGTCCATTTTTCGTGTCCTCTTCCACCTTTTGTTTTTCTGTTCTTTGTTCAGAAATCAAATCTGTAATTACAGATACTTTTTGTGTTAATGAATATCCAGATGTATCAATAGCCCGGTAGAACATTTTAACAGGGCTAAATAAAATGGAAAATATAATCATCAAACTTAAAAATATTGTGCCAAGTAATATCACTCGGCGATTCAAGGCTCCAAAAATATACATTGTTAAAGCGACAAACGTCACTAAATAGACAACAGGGTAGATCAATCCTGATGTTACAACTATTATTGTTTGATATAGAATAACTAAAACTAAAATTAAATTTTGAAGGAGGTTATTTTTATTATTAACGTAACCGTAGATGAAGACCCCAATGGTATAAAATTGAATCATTTCATTGATTCCGTTGATTTCAATTTTAGCAAATATTTGGACAGAATAAATAAGAAAAACAATAAATTGTAACCTTTCGATATTAATGCCTTTTGAATTGCTCTCAATTGGCTTATCAAATTTGTAAACAATTAAAAAATGAATCAAATAGAAAATAACAAAACCAACATTTAAAGGATATAATATAAATGGATTGAATTCACCAAGCTGAAAATCGCTGAAGTCTATTAGAAGAGGTGCAATAGATAATGATATAATATTAAAAAAACTAAATAAAAAGATGTACGGGATTTTTAATTTAAGCAATAAATTAGATGAGATACGAAAAGCCAACGAATGAATAAAAAATGAAAGAATCAGTTGAAGTGCAACTTCAGAATTGTCCCACTCTCTTGCTAATGCATAATAGCAAAAAATAATATTTGCCAGTAGAAAAAACCCGTTTTTAGTTCTGTTTTTCAAGTATACGTTTATAATTAGAAATTAATTGCTTGTCTAATTTTGTCATTTCTGAGTTAATAATAAACTCAGTAGTTAAATTAACAGTGGTAGTAAGATTATTATCTACCAACACTTTCAACCCACACGCCAAATATTCATACACTTTATTGGGCACGTTATATTTATAATTTGGAATGTGACCTTTATACAACACCACACCAACGTCGTATTTCATTAGTTCTTGCGGTAGTTCGTAATAATTCACGGGGGCTTTGATACAAATAGTTGGACAATTATAGCTTAAAATTAATGCTTTTGTAACATCATCGAGTTGTTGGCTTATGAATGTAAGCTCAAGGGTATCTTGGTTTGATTGCACCCAGTCTAGCACTTCCTTGACATACATGGTTTTGTTGTTGCAGGCACCAACATGTACCAAACGTATTTTACCATCTATACTTGGTTTTTTGAATTGCCCAAACTTATTCCACCACGATTTTGGGGGCAAATTTGGGCGTACCTCTACCTCCGCTGGCTCTAAAAAAGGCTTGTCTTCCAAAAATAGGCGTTTACGGTCTTCGTTGGTTTGGCTACAAGTGTAGATTTTAAGAAGCTGGTCTTCGAGTTTAAACAAGCATTTCATGTACCCAGAACTTGCCTTACGTTCGGGCTCACTTAAGTACTCATGAAAATGAAGATGCGCTTTTGTGCTTGGCCTAAACTTCATTTTTAGCCATATTGGAAATACCGATAAACTTTCAAAAGCTGTTACAAACTCAATTTTACTAAAAAGTAAAATCAAAGAGCTAAGCAAATTATAGTAGATATAAGAGGAATAGCGAACTATAGGATTGGCGCTCACCTCTCCAAATCTGTAAATTTTGGTATTCGGAAAATGAGGAGTTTGATAGCTAGTTGTATTCTGGGTAGTAAATACCAAAATTTGAAGCTCCGGATTTTCTTCAAGTTTATCGTAAATGAAGTTCATTACCGGTGGGTATTTTTCAATGATGTTAAAATGAAGAATAACTATTTTTTTAGGCTCCATTTACAATTGATAGAATACGTTTTGTTTGAACTTTATATGTGAACTCTTTTAGAACCTTAGCTCTGGCACTTTTTCGAATTTGCTCAAGCGCTGATTTATCCTGGTTCAAAAGGCGCTGTGTTTCATTTATTAAGTTTTCAGTGTCTTCATATATAAAAATCTCCTCGCCCAATTCAAAAAAAGACAAATGATCGGCGGTTTTTGGCGCAAGCATTACCCCCCCAGCACCCGGTATTTCAATGCTTCGCATGTTATGCGAATTGAGGTTGTGTGCACGCATGATATTGAGCTGTACTCGATATTTACGCAAGGTTTTGTAAAAGTCTTGGCCATAAACTGGCTGATGGATAATAGCGCATCTGTGGTTCACGAATTTTTGCCAATCATTCCCATATAGATGCACTTCAATTTGTTGGTCTACTAATTTTTGGATGATCGTAGCCCTATACTTGTCGGGGTTTCCTAAAAAGCAAACAGCATTTACCTCATCTAAAGCATCCAGGTCCTCATCTGAAATTGCCGCATCATCAAAACCAAAAGGCAATAGTTCAGTTTGAATGTTGTATTCCCGTTCAATTTTCTCCTTAACCCATTCATCATAAGTAAGGTGCAAATCATACAATAAAATACCTTCCGTAACGTTGCTATTGCCACTCCCTTTACCCGAAAAGATAAAAGGATTGTCAGGGTTGTAATTAATTAGTTTTTTTGTTTTTAATTTGAGCACACGCAGCGTGTCTGGGAACAATTCCATGCCTTTAAAAACCCAAATTAGTTCGTAATGCTTTGAAGAAACTTGGCTCAGTACGCCTTTATTGATTTTGCTTAGGATTCCACTGATACCTATGCGATAGAACAATTTATGGAATGGACTTTTGTAGTAGTAATCATAAAACTGATTTTGGACATCTAGTAGTTCTACCTCGTTACCTAGAGTTTCTAACTCTTGCTTGTAAATACGCTCGATAGACCAGGTGTAGTTAGAACCGATGAGGAGGATTTTCATATTGAAGCCATTGCTCCTAGAATGTTTTGAACCGTAATTTGGTGGCTATATTCCTTTATTTTTTCAGATGATTGCTGGCCGAAACTTTCCTTTAAAGATTTATCATTAATTAACTCTTCTAACTGAGTTTTTAGTTTTGAGATATCTCCTTCTTTGAAAACAAAACCATTTTTGCCATTCATTACTAAGTCATGTGCAGAACCGCAGGTATCAGATACTAAGACTGGCAAGCCAAAATTCATGGCTTCATTTACCGACAATCCCCAAGTTTCACCTATGCCTGAACACATTACGAATACATCAGACATGTTATATATTTGGCCAATTTCAGATTGATTGATGAATCCTGAAATAATGACATTTTCAATTTGGTGTTTTTTAACTTCTTCCTCTATTTTACCCCGCAATGGCCCATCGCCAAGGTAAAATAATACCACATGCATATTTTCTAAGAGTTGAAATGCACGCAGTAAATCAAGTGGTTTTTTCTTGTCGATTAACTTTCCAGAATAAAGGACCACAAACTGATCTGTAGAAATTCCATACTGTAGTCGGCAACTTAATTTGTCTGGCGATATTTGTGCTGCAAAGCGTTCATTTTCTACAGCATATGGAGCAAAAATGAGTCTATTTTCCGAAACTCCATGATTTAAATAATATAATTTATTCTGGCTTCCAATGCAAAGGAACCGGTCAACGAAATACTTAAATACAAAATGCTTGAATAACCAAAACTTGATTCGGTTTTTAAATAAATTTGGCTTCATTAATTCCTGATTCCATGGCATCTCTGCACGCATCCATACTTTATGACCAAATAATTTTGCTGCAACTAATACAAACCAGTCACTCATATAGGCCCAGCCATTTACAATTACTATGTCTGACTCAGCTTTTCTCAAAACCTTGAAAACATCAAAGTTAATAGCGTCAGTAAATTTGGTCGACATCGATTTTGAACTTGAGGAATTCTTCAAAAAAGAGCTTTCATAACCTTCTAAAAGCGGAATGTCCCATTTGACGTTCTGACCAAAACCTTTATCAAACTTCGTAGCATTCTTACCGCCATAATAGTAGACCTGCAAATTGACTTTAGAGGCTAATTCTCTTAGTAAGGGACTTACGTATTGAATTGGGTGTGAGAGGAAGAAGAGCAATTTTGAGCTAACTGATTATTTTTACTAAATTCTGATCGTAAGAATTTTCTTGTGAAAATACCATCCGGACCTCTTGACGATGACTATTATTGAATTGATTTAAGTCAGAAATTCCTTCTTGAAATAATCCAAGGAGTAATGTATTATCCACTCTTGAAGTATTCATCACAAATAAATCAGTCCCCTCATAATATGAAAAACGTGAGGAAAAGATAACTTTTCCCGTAGAAAGAAACTCCAAAATTTTATGACTATTTGACCCGCTGCTTTGACCTTTTTGCGGGTCGTAACATATCAAAAAAGCATCCATTTGGTTCAATTCTAGAGCTAATTCTCTTTTGCTCAGTACACCATGAAAAATACAATTTGGTCTATGTTTAATTTGCTCTAGGTTGGCTAGGTTTGCTTTACTTGAATCGGCACCGATATTGCTTTCCGTGGAATGATTTCCATAAAAATGAAATTTAACATGAGGATTTTCTTCAACGATTTGAAGTAAAACAGGATAGTCAATATCATTGAATAGGAAATTACCCGACAAACCAATATTGATGCCGTTATATTTTTTAGGTAGGTCTTTAGGGATATTTAAAAACTCCTCTGATAAACCATGATTGATTAATAATTTGTTAGTCTCGGGAAAGTACTTTTGATAAAGATCCAAAATGTGTTGAGATATGCTAACTATAAGGTCTGCATTTCGTGCAGAAATAAAGTTGTGTTTAGCTCGAGGTTCATCCGCAGCAAAGAATATCTTTTTGCAGGCTAAACCCTTTAATGGAAAGTTATTTGTTAAGTCGAAACTCAAAATAATATCTGGCTTGCCAATCTTTTTTAAGAGCCGCCAACGCTGAATAAAAATGAGAATATGATGGAGAAAAGGTAAATGAAACTTGAGATAGCTGCTAAAAAATAAAGTATGATTAACAGTGACTAAATTTTCATATTCTGTAGCTTCAATTTTTATACGGGGCAAGCCTCCAAGTTTATTTTCTTTAGGTGGGTTTACAAAAAAAACTTCATAACCTAATTTAGAAAGCTCAACAGCATAATGATGTTTTGAAATAAACATTTTTCCCCATGATTGAGGAGAAACGACTATTGCTTTTTTAATGACGTTTGTATTCAATTTATACTAACTATAGTAATTAGTTAACATCAATTTCTTCCAGTCGGTCAAGTTTGTAGTTTTTGGATTTAATCCCAATGATTGTAAAATCTGATCACTTTTCAAAGAATTTATTTCTTCTTGGTAACCTACTAGCCATCTAGTTTGAGGAGCCTCGTAACCAATTTTATCAACTCTCCAACATATTTCGTTTGGTAAATTATATTGAAAAGACTTTCTAAGTAGACTTTTAGTCCAGCCTGAACTGAATAAAAATTCACTTGGAAGATCGTATAAAAATTCAACAAGCTTATGATCAAGAAAAGGTAAGCGAACTTCAACAGAATGAGCCATTGAGTTTTTATCCGCATATCTTAACATACTTGGTAAATTAGTGTAACAAGTTTCATCATGCATGATTTCTCTTACATCGCGATCATAAATAACACCTTGTCCAGTTATACTTTTTTTTAGTAACCAAAATGGCAACCTTCTAGGCAATCTGAATTTTCTATGCTCCGAGTGTACTTGATTATACAATCGTCTCTCATGTACAAATTTAAGCGGGTTTAAAATTGCCATTCTTATCAAGTAATGAAAATAATATTCAATATACCCCCCTAAAATCTCGTCAGCTCCTTGACCATCAAGCAGCACTTTTACCTTGTTCTGATGAGCTAATCTCATCACGGCAAATTGATTGTACACACTTGCTGAGCCAAATGGCTCTTCTTGATGATAAATTAGTTTTACAAAGTCATCTTTAAATCCGTCTAATGTAGGGTAGACATCATGCCCAATAATCCCAATTTTAGATTCAAGTAATTTCTTTATAAAGACACCTTCATCTTTTGAATAATTATCAAATCTTGCTGAGAACGTTTTTTGATTTGGTGTGTTATTTTTGTCGGTTATATCGTTAATAATACTAACTATAGTTGATGAATCTATTCCACCTGACAAACTTGATCCTATTTGGACATCAGCGATTAATCTTTGTTTTACTGAATTTAATAACAACTCCTTAAATTCTTCAATCGCATTGGCCTCAGAAACAACATTTTTATGTCGTTTCTCTAGTTGCCAATACTTTTTCTCTACAATTTTGGAATCGGCATCAATGATTATATAATGAGCAGCTTTACATTCAAATACATCTTCATAATATGTTAATCCAACATGTTGGACAGCATTTATATTATGATTCACGATATAATTTCTGAATTTTTCAATCCTTGGTCTATTTGAAATCCCAATTGAGAATAAAGATTTTATTTCAGAAGCAAAATATAAAGACTCTCCTTTAAATGCATAGTAAATTGGTTTTTCACCAAATCGATCACGAACTAGATAAGTTTTATTAGTGGCTTTGTCAAATAATCCAAAAGCAAACATACCCTCCAAATACTTTACGCATTCGATACCATATTTCTTGAACATCACAAGAATAACCTCTGTGTCTGAATTAGATGAAAAACTATAACCTTCAGATTGTAGTACTCTACGTAATTCTAAGTAATTATAAATTTCCCCATTGAAGGTAATTACAAAATTTTCATAATGCATTGGTTGATTAGCATTTGTACTTAGATCAATTATTGCTAATCTACGGTGTGCAAATCCTATACTTAGATTGTCTGAATGCCAAATTCCACTACCATCAGGACCTCTATGGATAATTTGGTCATTCATTTTCATCAATTCGGCCGGATTGATTTTTACGCCATTACCAATAATTCCAGCTATTCCGCACATGATATATTCTTTATAATGACTTGTTTAAAATTGTCGAATTTATTTACAGGGTAATAGCCTATATGCGAAACTGTCATTTCATATCTATTGCAAAGTGTTGGGTCTAACTTCTTAATAATTCGCGCTGGGTTTCCTCCAATTATGCAATACCCCTCTTCAAAAGATTTCGTTACAACCGCACCAGCTGCAACAATTGTAAAATCTCCTAAAATAACATTTGCTAAAATCATTGAATTCATACCAATCCAACAATAACTTCCTATATGAATTGGATTGGCTTTCACTTGAATTCTTAAATCCAAAGGGTCATGATTTCCGCTCATTATACCAACATTGGGCGCTATAGAGGTATAGTCACCGATAGTAATTCCATTTACCCCATGTATAAAACATCCAAATTGATAACCTGGATTGACGTTTTTTCCAATTAGGATTTTTTGTGTATACGACACTTGACTCGATGGATGCATTGGCCAATATGCTAGCTTATTGTATCCCAATACTTTTTGATTAAACCAATGTGTAAGCGTCACTGGACATTCATCACTTCTTGTTTTTCTAAAAAAAGAGAACAAAGGAAATAATGATAAAATATTTTCAATAAACAACCTTATTCTTCTCAATATACGCCAGGGCTCAAGAATAATTATTATGTACTTCATTTTACAAAAAAAGAAAAGTAAATAATTTGAAATATCGTCATTGATGACGCATTGCGTTTTAACAAAGCTTTTGATAAGTTTCTTTCGATGAAAACTGACCTCAAAATTGATCTCGATATGGATCTGTTTATTCGATTAATTGCTTTATTTTTTAGACTTAACTCAAGGGGATTGTGCACCTTTTGAAGGAAATCTTTAGAAACTAACATGTATTTGAAAAGCACATAAGAATCTGTTCGATTAGCTTTAGATTCTTGTTCGTCATGTTCTCTTGACCATACGATTCCATGAGGTAAAAGAAGAACATTTTCGGTTAGAGAAAGTTTATGCCAAAGTTCAAAGTCACCTATATGTTGTTTACCAGAAAAGCCGTCAAATCTATTGAAAACCTCTAATCTAATAGTTGCTGATGTAGGGGCTTTATTAAAAATTGATGATTTGAAATACTCTCTATTGTAAGCATCTTTTGGAGATAATAACATTGGAAAGATAGTATGTACATCTTGTTCTATAGAATCTAAACAATAACTAGCATCGGGAAATTTTTCAAAACTATTTATAATGATCTCGAGCCCCCAAGGATAGATCATGTCATCAGCATCGATGTACTTGATATATTTACCCTTGGCATATGTTGCTGCCTTATTTCTATTTGGATAATCACCTAAATTAAATTCATTTACATAAACCTTTACTCGCGAGTCTAATTCTTCATATTTTTTAGCGATTTCAACCGTGTTATCCTTTGAACAGTCGTCTACAATAATCAATTCAAAGTCTTTAAAAGTTGATGCCAAAACACTTTCTATTGCCTGAGCAATATATTTTTCTCGATTATATGAGGTCATCAAAATAGATATTATTATATTACTTTTCATTTATATAATATATTTCGATATTGATAACATTATTTTTAAATGGTCTTGTAAAACGCATTGTCTGATTTAATATGGTAACATTATAATTTGAAACATGAAACCATTAATTTATGTGCAAGGCCTAAATACATTCTCATTGTTAAGCCTTTAAAGTAACCTTTTCGAATGGCCCAAAAAACACTCCTGAACCATATTTTTCTATTTTTTGTAATTAATGATAAAATGTAAAACCCTAGTTCTTTTTTAAAAGACTCAATATGAAAAACGTTTTTTATTGAATTTTTTATTTCTAACATATTTATCAATTTTATGAATTGAAATATTTCAGATTTTGAATAATTGGTTAAGGAATTATTTGGATTAAATAATTTGAAGAAAACACAATCTGGAATTATCATCACCTCATCTAAAACAATTTTCTGAATTTGCATTTTTTGTTTCGCTTGTTCTTTTTGTTTTATTCTAGAAACCTGTTTTTCGGAAATCCTATATAATAATAAGCATTCATTAATGTTTGCAAATTTGGTGACCTTTGCCAATTGAGTCCAGAGAAAGTAATCTTCAGCTTGTTGAAAAATACTTGAATAGCCAATATTATATTCCGTAAGTACTTGTTTTCTTATTATTACTGATGGATGACAAAAAGGGGATCCACTGATTAAAAATGCTTTAATTTCTTCATCAAATAACGGCATTTTCCATATTCCTTTGGAGGAGCCAATTACTTCAACAAATGAACCACAAACTCCAATTTCTAGGTTTTTATTCATGAAATCAACCTGTGTTTGGATTCGATTGGCTTTAGAAATATCATCACTATCCATTCTAACTAGGTAAGTGCCTTTTGCAACAGAGATCCCAAAATTGAGTCTATTTGCTAACCCTTCATTATTATTAAAATGATAATAAAATATCCGATGATCTGTATATGATTTGATAATTGATTCAGAATAATCAATAGATCCATCATTAATAATAATAAATTCTATACAACCATAAGATTGATTCAGTATGCTTTCAATACTTTCTTTGAGGTATTCCTGACCATTATAGACAGTCATGATAACCGACACTAATGGAATTTCTTTTGTCACCGTTTGAACTTTAAGTATTTTCTTCTGGTTAAGGTTAATTTTTTACGGAAAATTTTCGCGAGATTGAAATAAGACAACTTAGTTTCCAATGAATTAAAAGCTATATTTATTCTAAGTGATGAAATTGCTCCTGTGACAAATTGACTATATTTCTCAACGTGTTTATTGTAAATATAGTTTTCTGTTGTAAATACATTCAACTGATTTCTCAATAAATTTTCATTTCTAGAAATGTTCTTTCTTCTATAATATAAAACAGCAAGTTTCAATTGAAATACTTTAGATTGATCATTTAACAATCTAATATAGAATTCCCAGTCCTCAAAACCATCTCTCATTGAATTGTCATACCCATTAATAAAATCGCTATCTTTTTTATAAAATACTCCTGATACATGTATTTGATTTGAAACTAAATGTAATTTATAATCAAAATTAGATTGATTAAATTGAAAATCATTACAGGTTCCGAAATTTTGAACAGCGCCATATGCTACTTTATATTCATGATTTCTCTCAAGGAAATCTACACACGATAAAATGTAATTAGGAGACAAATAATCATCAGCGTCAAGAGGGAGGATAAATTTTCCATTAGCCATGCCGATTCCTGTATTTCTAGCAAAACTTGGTCCTGAATTACTAATATTAATAAGCTTGAATCTAGTGTCGATATTGGTCCATTTTATTGCAATTTCATGCGAATTGTCATTTGAGCCATCATTTATTATTATGCATTCCCAATTTTTAAACTCCTGGTTATGCACTGATTCTAAACACTGATTTAAAAATTCTCCTTGATTATAACAAGGTACTATTACTGATATAGAGACGCTTGACATCAATTGTATTTTATTAATTTTTATAGATTATTTGCTTAAATCAATTAAATATTTCTTTCCTAATCATGATTATTTAAGTGTGGATAAAAATCGGACTTCAGGTAACCATAAAAGTTCTTTTTAAACAAACTAAGTGTATGATTCAAAAGCATTTTATCTTTAGTTTTCGAAGTAACTATCAAGTGCGTATGAACATCTCTTATTAATGAGTCAAAAGAAAAATTAGGGAAAATATTTTGATTTGTTGCAACATAAAGGTTTACCCCTTCCGTAGGGCTTTCATGCAAAAGAACATCAATGGCAGCAAGTTTTTTAGAAATCAATTTTATCATTTGCCTTGCACCGTTATTTGTTATTACATAAGCATATGATCCAAAAGAAATTTCGTTTGGTCTAGAAATATTAAGTTTGCAATATTTTCTTGTTGTAAAAACATTAACATTTACAGGCTGATCATAAATGAAATACTGACTATCTGAATATCCTAATTTCAAAATATCAAAAATTGGTTTTTTTTTACATTTAATCCAATTCTCATGGAATTTCAAGAAGCTCTTGCTTAAGATAATGTCATCTTCCAAAATTATGGCCTCTTGAATATTTTCATCAATTATTTTTTTGTACAAGTTCAAGTGAGAATACAAACAACCTATCTCACCGCTTGATAGATTAAAAAGACGTTCAAAATCATTTTGGGTATATGCAAACCCATCAAAAGCATTAAAAAAAATAAAACTTATATTGCTATCCTTAAATAACTTAGATATATAATCACGCCGCTTGAGTGAGTTAATCATTGAGATAACAAATATTTGTTTATTCATTTTAGTAATTTACTTAGGCTGTAATATAAAGAATGTATGCAAAATTTAAAACTTACGGAGAAATATGGCTTAATTTTAGGATAGCAAACAATTAATCTCATCAAATTCGTTAGATTTCTGTAAGCAATATGGTTTTTTAATTTCATCTCAATTAATCCCATGTATTTTGTGCTAACTTCCTTTTGATATTTGCTTATACCCTTGCTATTATTTGCTTTGTTCAATGCGATTAAAGCTTTTAACAAAAAATTAAATTCATTATTACCAATTAAACAGTTATAAAAAAAATATTCATTGTAATCACTTATTATTCTCTCTCTTTTTAAACTGACTAATAAATAATTGAGCATAATGTTGAATGACAATCTATTTTGTAATTCTGATTTAATTGTTGAAATTTGATTACAATGAATCCTATACTTTAGTAAAACCTCACTAAAAATTTTAAACTCTCCAAATTGAGTTAACTCTGTCCATAATAACAAATCCTCTGCTGTATAAAAGTAGTTATTGTATGAAAGGTTATTTTCAATTAGTACCTTACGACGCAACATAACTGACGGATGACAAATTGGATTACTTAAAAATAAAACATTTCTTATAGCATCGTTAGTTATCCCCGGTCTAATTATTGACTTGCTTGGGATTAGTTCATAACTACTTGAACAAAGAATGAAATTATTGTTTTCCTTTAAAAATTGATATTGTATTTCAAATCTATCTTTTGTTGAAATATCATCACTATCCATTCGAGCAATAAACTCACCTTTTGCAATAGAAATAGCTGAATTTAAACTAAAAACTAAACCTTTATTTTCAATATTCCTAACAAGAACAATTCTAGGATCTTTATAACTTTTAATTATTTCAAAACTACCATCAGTGGAACCATCATCAATTATAATAAACTCAAAATCGGTAAATGTTTGATTCAAGATACTTTCTATTGAATTCCTTAAAAATAACGCAGTATTATATACTGGCATTATCACTGATATTCTTGGAGCATAATACATATTTATCTATTATTCAAATACTTATATATAATGACGCCTTTTACTTATAACAAATTATTACGATCTCCAAAAAATACATAATATTATGAAATAGTTAATTTAATTTTAATATTGATGATATTATCCCAAAATTTCAAATCACGATAGCCTTTAAAGAAATATGTAAAATTTACTAATTAAACTTATTATTAAACCTTTAAATAAAAAATGAACTAATATTATATTTTCCAAGGTAATTTGGGATTTTTCTTAGATTACATTGTCATGTTTTGCATGTGTATCATACCAGCCTGGTATTGTCTCCTGCGATATGGAACTAAATATTTTCAATAAGCGTTTCTTGATTTTTTTTGGAGCAATACCATAATCGCCAAATAGTTTGTAAAAAAAGAAAATTTTTCTGTATTCCAAGATTATTTGTTTATGTGACTTCCATTTCTTTGGTGTTTCCTCACCAAAAAGACCACTTGAACCCTCTTCAAATAAATAATTTTGAAAATCACCAAACTCATCTTTTATTAACTTATTTTGATTTGGCACATCGGCTTGGTTAATTGCTTTAAACTTTGAATACCCTAATTTTTTTAGTAGTTCAAATTCCTTTCGGATTTTCTCAAATGACAATTTATCTGATTCAACAGAAATATAGTCAGGTTTATTCTCAAATTCTAATAATTCTCTTAGACATACCATATCCATGCCCTCAATATCTACTTTTAAATAAAAAGGTATTCCGTATTTTATTAAACACTCTTTAAAGTCGATTTTATTTACTTCAATCAATTCACTTTGAGTGCCCAAAAATTCATTTCGCTTTGCCCAATTATTAACAACCGTTCCCCAAACACTAACATTCTTATTTTTAAAAAACTTAACCGTTTTTGACTCTTCATCACTAATCGCTCCCTCAACAATGATCAATTGCGAATTCGAAATTTCATCTTTAAATCGTATACGGCATTTTTCAACTAATTCAGAATCTGCTTCAATTGCTATCACCCTAAAACCACATTTTAAATAATATGCAGTATCTTCACCCAAATGTAATCCTACATCGAATATAAGGTTAGATTCTTTTTTTGTTTGAAAAAGTGTTTTCATTTATATAGATTTACAATTAGAATTATGATGTATTAGTAAGGGTTCAATGCTTTTGATTGAAAGTTTGCTAATATTAAAACATTATGAATATAGTTAAGTTTACAAAGAACTTTTTAACTTAGTTCATAAGGTTACTTCAAACTTTTTAGGTTTTTTTATCATTAATAATAGTTGTTTAATAACTAAATTATGACTTTTTTGACATTGATTCTAGAAATGTTCCCAATGGCAATTTATGTCTATACTTCCATTCAATAATGGTTCAGGAATAGATGAGTATCCATTGTTAGCAATGTATTCAAAAATCAAACCGTGTTCAATAAAATCATAATCATTAAATTGATCGCCAATCCATATTGAAACTTTATATAATCCAGTATGAAGTATTAATTTTGGAACATGAAAAGTAATAATGGACTCATTCTGTGAATTTACCGTCCGCTCGTGATACCTTGTGTTACTTCCAAAGACAGGAACGTTTAAAGAATTATAGATAACAATACCTGGATGAATACGATCAATTATTTCATTTTGATGGTATCTTATGTCAATTTTTAAATAATTCAATTGAAGTAAATTTTCATCAATTGATAATTCGATAATGGAAATCGGAGTATTTTTGGGGGTGTATTTATTGTGATAAAAAAGTATTGAGTTACTTGAATAAATATTAAGGACATCCTTTGTATTTCCTATAATTTCTATGTTTCCCATATTTAAAAGTATACTTTTACCGCACAAGGTATTGATTGAATCTAAATTATGACTGACGAACAAAACAGTCCTACCCTCACCCTTACTTACTTCCCCCATTTTACCCAAACACTTCTTCTGAAACTCCGCATCTCCAACAGCGAGGACTTCGTCTACAATAAGTATTTCACTTTCAAGATGTGCGGCAACCGCAAAAGCCAAACGCACGTACATACCTGAAGAATATCGCTTTACCGGTGTGTCAATGTAACGCTCTACACCTGAGAAGTCGATGATTTCGTCTAGTTTGCGGTCAATTTCACGCTTGCGCATGCCAAGAATTGCACCGTTTAAATAAATGTTTTCACGGCCAGTAAGTTCTGGGTGAAAACCAGTGCCTACCTCTAAAAGCGAAGCTACGCGGCCTTTGATGTTAATTTTCCCAGTGGTTGGTGTGGTAACACGGGAAAGAATTTTTAGAAGCGTACTTTTTCCCGCGCCATTGCGGCCAATGATGCCGACTGCATCACCTTGGTAGATCTCGAAGTTGATGTCTTGTAAGCTGTAGACAAAATCGCTCATTCCTTTTGTTGAACGATCGTTGTTTTCACCAATTTTCAGGAATGGATCTTCTTGTTTGAGGACTTTCGTTTTAAACCAACGATCAACGTCTTGGCCTATACTACCTGTACCAATCTCGCCCAAACGGTAGATTTTAGAGAGGTTTTCCACTTTAATTGCCGTACTCATACCGTATCTACAAAGGTTTTTTCTGTTTTGTTAAATATCACTACGCCTAAAATCAGACTCACTAAAGTGAAAATGACTGAATACCCAAAAGAACTCGAGGTAAGGCTGCCTTCGCCCAAGAACCCGTAGCGGAAGGATTCAATGATGCCGGTCATGGGGTTGAGTTCAATGACCCATTTGTAGGCGGCTGGGGCGGCGCTGAGCGGGTAAATGACAGTTGTGGCGTACATCATGAGCTGGACGCCGAAGGTGATGAGAAAGGCGAGGTCGCGGTACTTTGTGGTGAGCGCTGTAATGATCAGTCCTAAACCGAGGCCCAATAAGGCCATCATTAGGACGAGAATTGGGAAGAGCAGTACATAGGCGTTCAGATGGAAGTTTGCGCCCGTGAAGGCGTAGTAGCCGATCATCATGAAAAACAAGAGCATTTGCACGCCGAAGCGTACCAAGTTGCTTACTACTATACTCAAAGGCATAATGAGGCGCGGAAAGTAGACCTTGCCGAAGATGTTGGCGTTGTCTCGGAACACAGTGCTGGTTTTGGTGAGGCAGTCGGCAAAGTAGTTCCAGGCGGTGATGCCGGCCATGTAGAAGAGCGGCTGCGGGAGGCCGTCGGTGCTGAGGCCTGCGAGGTTGCCGAAAATGAAAGTGAAGATGATGGTGGTGAAGAGCGGCTGGATAAAAAACCAGAGCGGCCCTAAGATGGTTTGCTTGTAGAAAGAGACGAAATCGCGCTTGACCAACAACCAAAGGAGGTCGCGGTAGCGCCAAACGTCTTTTAAATTGAGTTGCAGCAAAGAGCTTTGCGGCTCAATGACTAAATCCCATTCTTTGAGGGCTTCTTCGTGCTTCATAAATTAACTAAGGTGTCAACTTCCGTTTTCAGCTTCGGAAGATGATTGGTCAGAATTGACCAGATATTTTCATCAGAAATGCTGTCATACGCATGAATAACTTGATTTCTGAGGCCAATAATTGATTTGGCATTACTGATGCGATCAACAAAACTACTATCGCGAGTTACAATTCGATTTACCGCTTCTCCAATAATCTCAAGATTTCTTTCAACCGCTCTTTTGAGCATTACATTTTGTTTGTACTTCAAGAAATCTCTCTCTTCTTCATTAAAAAAATCATCGATTTCTTCAATGCAAGCTTTGATATCAAATAGCCATTTTAAAATTCGCTCATCCATAAATTAAAGATTTATTCGAATTAATCGATTGAATGAGAATCGGATTTTTGAGTGTTTGCTCTTCCACTAAATCTACTTTTCGACCAAAAAGTTGCTCTAACTTTTCTTTCAAACTCATGTAGTTGTCAAAGTATGTGAATAAATTGATTGGTTTAAATTTTACCAAGAAATCAATATCACTTTCCTTTTTAAAGTTAGCATTCAACGCAGAACCAAATAGATACATCTTTTCAACATGATGCAAGGAACAAATCTTGTTTAAATCAGTAATATGTTGACGATTGAATTGCACTTAATAAATTTAAAAAATAAATATCAGTTATTACGCTGATTTTCAATTAATTTATTTCTTCTTCGGAGGTACTTGAAGTAAGCCAAGATGAAGAAGGAAAAATAACCCCCTACGGCCGTCCAGACCAAAAGTGGAAGGGTGCTGAGGCGGTACATGCGCAAGCAGATGGTGTCTGCATATTGCTTGCCCATGAACAACTTGGCTAGTTGGTAATAGGGTTTGAGGATGCCGCCGTATTTGTCCCAGTTGGTGTAGCGGACGTCATTATAGCGGTATTGGTTCTTGAAATCTTCGGGCATTTGGGCCTCGAAATCGGGCCAGTGCTTGGCCACATACTTGATGCTGGCCATGTTGCCGCCTTTGGTGCGGGGTATCCAGGTAAAGAGCGGGTCTATCATGACCCATTTGCCCAGCGTTTTGGAGTAGTATTCAATGATGATATGCGCACCCCAACCGCCTTTGATGGCTTTTAATTGGCCAATGCGCACCTCGTAGCCAAGCATTTGCAGCGTACGGGCCAGTACCATAGAGTAGCCCCCGCAGGCGCCTGAGCCGTACATGAGGTGGATATCGGCACTGTTAAAAAGATCTTGCTTCCAGCTGAGTTGCTCCTGCCCCTGAAAAATAGCGCTGCGGCTTTGCATGGTGTTGTGGATGCTCGTCATGGCTTCTTGCACCACTGCGGTGTCGGTTTTGCTGCTGGCCTGTTTTTGGGCCATGCGGCCAATGTTGCGGTAGAGGTTGTTTTCGTGCTGCCACTCCACCAAAATAAACGCAAGTGCGCCGGCAAAGAGCAGGTAAATGAGTTTGCGTGGCCTCGTGGAGAGGCAATCATGTAAGAAATCTTTGAAATACGTGGGTCGGAGTTTGAAACGCATAAAATGAAATTGGAGACCTAAAAAGGACGCCAAAAATCAGGAAAAGTTGCTTTCATTGGTTAAGTCACTGGCTACCATTTCTTTAACCATGGCTTGTAGGTCGTATTTGGGCTGCCAGCCCAATTGGGTCTTGGCTTTGGTAGGGTCGCCGAGCAGTAAATCTACTTCTGTGGGGCGGTAATATTTTGGGTCTACGCGCACCACTGTTTTGCCGATTTCTAAGGGGTAGTTCGGGTTGTTCGCCGCAACCACCCTAGCGGTTTCGTTTTCTTGGCTGCCTTCAAAGGCAAGTTCGACGCCAATTTCGGCGAAGGCCATGCGCACGAAGTCGCGGATGCTGGTGGTTTGGCCGGTGGCAATGACGTAGTCTTCTGGGGTGTCTTGTTGCAAGATGCGCCACATGGCCTCTACGTAATCTTTGGCGTGGCCCCAGTCGCGCAGCGCATTGAGGTTGCCCAAGTAAAGGCAGTCTTGCTGGCCAAGTGCAATGGCGGCTGTGGCCATGGTAATTTTGCGCGTTACGAACGTTTCGCCACGGCGCGGCGACTCGTGGTTGAACAAGATACCGTTGCAGGCAAACATGCCATACGCTTCGCGGTAGTTTTTGGTGATCCAATAGCCGTAAATCTTGGCTGCACCATACGGCGAGCGCGGGTAAAACGGCGAGTTTTCGTCGTACATACCCTTGGCATTTTTATTCGATTCCATGCCGCCATAGAGCTCGGAGGTAGAGGCTTGGTAGATGCGGGTTTTGTGCTCGAGGCCCAAAATGCGCACCGCTTCTAGAATTCTCAAGGTTCCGATGCCGTCTACGTTGGCTACATATTCTGGAGAGTCAAAAGACACCTTTACGTGAGACATGGCGCCCAAGTTGTAGATTTCGTCGGGCTGTACTTCTTGAATGATGCGGATGATGTTCGTGGAGTCGGTGAGGTCTCCGTAGTGCATCTTGAAGTGCACATTTGGGTTGTGCTGGTCTTGGTAAATGTGGTCTATGCGCTGGGTATTGAAAGATGACGCACGGCGCTTGATGCCGTGTACCATGTAGCCTTTTTCTAATAACAATTCGGCTAAGTAAGAGCCGTCTTGGCCGGTGATGCCGGTAATGAGTGCCGTCTTCATAGTTTGACTTCTTTAATTTGTGCTTGATTGTCTAAAAACCAAGCATAGGTTTTTTGTATGCCCTCATCTAAGGAAATGGTCGCTTCCCAACCTAAGGCGCTCAATTTGGAAACATCCATTAGTTTTCGGGGCGTTCCGTCGGGCTTGGAAGCATCCCATTCGATAAGGCCTTCATGGCCCACCACTTTTTGAATGGTTTGTGCCAGTTCTTTGATGGTGATATCGCTACCCGTGCCCACATTGTACAGGTGTTCGGGTAAGTTGTTTTCTAACGCAAACACAACAGCTGCTGCCATG
>Ga0208439_1000275_pt1 | contig 20657 bp, 24 predicted proteins | sample ColrivemetaGS703_FD_187621 | JGI IMG/M metagenome (GOLD analysis project Ga0208439, IMG submission 187621) | Estuarine microbial communities from the Columbia River estuary - Freshwater metaG S.703 (SPAdes) (version 2) | ecosystem: Environmental > Aquatic > Marine > Intertidal zone > Estuary ...
GAGGAACGCAGACGTTATTTCTAAGACTGGTATTTCGTCTTTACTTAACCCAAGTGAGGGGACTTTGTTTGTAGAGGCTGCTGAATTAAAAGATAATGCAAATAAAATGTTTCAAATTACAAATGGAACTGATTTAAATGTAGTATCAGTTGAGTTTAATAACAATACATTAAGAGTCGGAATAATTGGTGGAGGCGGAGGATACAGAAAATTTGATATTCCAACAAACCTATATGGTTTTAATAAAATTGCAATAGGATGGATATCTGGAAATATTTCTTGTTTTGTTAATGGGGTTCAATATACATTGTCATTGTATACTGGTAGCGGAGATGGAATACCTACCCAATTAGACAGAATAACATTCAGTTACTGGTGGAATGGAAGTCCATTTTATACAAACACGAAATCATTAGCAATTTGGAAAACACGACTAACAGACGGAGAATTATCAATACTCACCTCAGGCATCTACACACCTGAATTGGCATATGCAGCAATCGGCCTAACATCTGAATCACCTGCTTGTTTAGAATCATCAATAAATGCAATACTATGACAAAACCATCATTCATACTACCGTCAGCTCCTGCATATGATGAAGGTATATTAGCAGGCCTGAATGTATACTATGACCCTACGAACTTTGTAGCTAGTCCAATGACAGTTACAAGAGCTACGACAGCCACTAGAGTCAATCAAGATGGCCTAGTAGAGTTAGTGCCTTATAATTTAGCAAGTTACTCTGAGCAATTCGATAATGCAGCGTGGACAAAAGTAAATGCAACTATTACAGCAAATAGCATAACTGCGCCAAACGGAACAACAACCGCCGATACGTTTACTGATAATTCAACAAGTGGTAGTCATGCTCTTGCAAGATTTTCAACACTAACAATAGCAACGCAGACCGTAAGTATTTACATTAAGCCGAATACATTAACAAAGTTTTACATTGCTAATGGTAGTACTGGTAATGCAGTATGCTTTGACTTGTCAACTGAAGCTGTTGAAGGGTACACAAATGGTAGTGGTAACGCTTGGACTAATCCTATTATTCAGTCATTCACAAATGGATGGTTTCGTGTTTCTGCAACTTTAGTTGCGACTGCTTCTCAGACTCTTTTAATAGGTTCATACAAGGTATTTAATGCCGCCTCTTTTGGCGCAATGTCTATTTACGTAGGCACTGGCGAAACGACTTACATTTGGGGCGCACAACTTGTCGAAGGCACAGAAGCCAAAGACTACTATCCTACGGAAACACGATTAAACATCCCACGCCTTGACTACTCATTAGGAGGGTGTCCGAGTATCTTAGTAGAGCCACAGAGGACTAATCTTGCGCTTTATAGTGAGCAGTTTGATAATGCAGCGTGGTTTAAAGCAAGGGCTACTGTAACTGCAAATTCAACAACTTCTCCAAGTGGAACTTTGACTGCTGATTCATTGATTCAAGCATCTGGTCAGACAAATTCTGGAAACACTTCTCAATATTTAACCTTAACAGCGGCAAGTTATTCGTTCTCTACATATGCGAAAGCTAACTCAAAAAATTATATTTTCTTACGAGACGATTATACTGGAGTTATTAGAATTACTTGGTTTGATATAAGCAATGGAACTATTGGCACAACAAATGCTGGTCATAGCGCATCTATTGAAAGCGTGGGGGATGGTTGGTATCGCTGTGTAATTACTTTTACAGCAGCAGCAACAAATCAGCAGATTGTAATTGGTTTGGCTGATTCAAATAATAGCACAACGGTTATTGATTCTGGAGGTGTATTCATCTGGGGCGCACAACTCGAACTCGGAGCATACGCTACCTCTTACATACCTACAACAAGTGCGAGTGTTACGAGGAATGCAGACGCTTTAAATATTAGTGGTTTATCTAATAATTTATCAAATGGGTATACAATATTTATAGATTTTTCGATATTTTCAATAAGCCAATACAATCAATTTCAATTTAGACAAGAGACACCATCAATATCTTATATATTTAGGATAGGTAATGCAATAAATATAGGTTCGTCTTTATATATAACTGCCAACACTTTAGGTTTTAATAAGTATGCTTTAAGCGTACAATCAAGCGGAGATTGGACTTTATATAAAAATGGAGTGAATTTATCAAGCGGCAGCGGAATAACTGCAAATCTTCAAAACTTAAAAACCGATGCAACTGGATACGACATCAACGCTATGGCTCTTTGGTCAACACCCCTTACAGACGATCAACTCGAAGTACTAACAGGAGAAGGCTTTGACACATATCAATTAATGGCTGAAAACTTAAATTATATTTTACAATGACACCAAGTTTAGAAATAGGAAATGGCAATTGGGCTGTTAAGTCAGACAGTCTATTGGGATACAAGACGATTGATGGCAAGTATTACCCAAGAGAGATTGGTGTAACGAGAGCCACTACAGCAACACGCGTGAATGCGGAAGGGTTAGTTGAATTAGTTCCTTATAATTTATTGAGTTATTCGGAGGAGTTTGATAATGCAGCGTGGACGAAAACTGGTTCTACTATTTCAGCGAATAGCATTACTGCGCCAAATGGTACTACAACGGCAGACACTTTTACACCTAATGCTGGGCAAACCGCTGCGAATGTAAATAGGACTATTAGCGTGGTTGTGTCTCCTTACACATTTTCATTTTATGCTAAATCTTTCGGTCAAACAAAAATTTCTTTGGTTTCAAATTTGACCGCAACGTATAGAGCTATTGTTTTCGACCTTGCAAATGAATCGGCTGCTACTGCAACTGGTTGGACTGCATCAATTGAAAGCGTGGGGGATGGTTGGTATCGTTGTTCTGCAACCGCAGATGCAGCTTCTGCAAGTAGTTACGCTTTTCAAATCAGCAACAATTCTACTGGTTGGACTGGAGATGGTGCTTCTGGAGTATACATCTGGGGCGCACAATTAGTAGAGGGCACAGAGCCAAAAGACTACCTACCTACAACAGACCGCTTAGACATCGCTCGTATTGACTATTCAACAGGAGATGCTGCTTTGTTGGTTGAACCACAGAGGACTAACCTCGTTTTATCAAGTGAGGACTTTACTAACGCTGTATATTGGAATAATTCAAATACAACTGATACTGCGAATCAAGCAATTTCTCCTGATGGCACACAAGATGCTGATAGAGTTAATGGGGATGCAGTAAATACTTTCCATAGAATTTATAGAACAGCTTCAATAAGCGCATCAACTGCCTATACATTTAGCGTGTATGTAAAAGCAAACACATTAGGATTTATTCAATTAGCTTTAAATAATGGATTTACTTCAAACTATTTATTCAGTCCTTACGCTAATTTTAATCTCGCAACAGGTGTAGTATCTCAAAGCGCAAATGGCGCAACCGCGCAAATACAAAGCTTAACAAATGGCTGGTATCGTTGTTCAATTACTGCAACAAGTTTGGCAGGTGCTACGGCAGGTGAATACAATATCAATTTAATTAATGCAGGAACATTAACTGCGTTTCAATCTTGGTCAGGAACTACAAACGATTCTGTATTCCTTTATGGCGCACAACTCGAAGCTGGTTCTTACCCAACATCCTATATACCGACTACATCGGCAAGTGTAACACGCAACGCAGATGTTGTATCAATGACAAATGCATCTGCTTACATAGGACAGACGGAAGGGACTATGTTTGTAGACATTGTTTTTAAAAATCCTATTTCGTCTGTTAATAGACCTATATCAATTACTGAATCACATTGGGCAAGTGGTGGTTCAATCCGTCTTGATGTAACGTCCACTCAATTTGTTGTTGACATTGTTAACGCAGGTTCGAGTGTTGGAGCTATTACGCATTATACTTCAGTATTACCAAACATAAGATATAAAATAGCAATAGCATATAAGCAAAATGACTGCAAAATGTACATAAACGGAGTTGACGTCGGAAGCGATACAAGCACTTCTGCCATGCCTACTTGTTCTGAATTATATCTTAATGCTTTAGGAGGAGGATTTAATGCTCCGTATGAAGCGTCAAATATCAACGTAGCCGCCCTATACAAAGAACGACTATCTAACGCTGAATTAACAACCCTAACAACTATATAAAATGGAAAATATTTATAAATTATCTTACACAGACAAAAACCAAGCAGTAGCTGACTTGGTAGCAAAAGGAATCTTAATCGAAACCGAAGACGGACAAGCATACGGAGAAGGCGTTCAGGCTGTCGTTGAAATCGGTCTGATAGTTTTAGACGTAGTAGAAGACGAACCTATCTACGCAGAGGGCTACCACTACGATGTGATGAGTACGGAAACCTACGACTTCGGAGCAAACCTTGTTGTACCAAAGAACCCTAAACACGCATTCGCTGGTTATCCTATAACAGATGAATACATACCAGCAGAAGTTTAGTAACTATGGATCGTTAGCTCTTGCCGGAACGATTATTCATGAGGCACCAGCTAACAATTCATCGGTAGTTAAATCAATACGATTTAACAACTCATCTGCTTGTGCGATAACATTGTCTCACTACAACAGCTCAACGGCTACAACTAGTGTTATATACACCGTTAATCTTTCATCTGGTGATATAATGACAGATACATTTCCATTCTATTTAGAGGCTGGAGATAGATTAATTGCCACTCCAACATCTATTGGAACATCATTTACTATAGAAGGTGAAAGCGGTCCTAATTTGGGTGTTAGATGCAAATAGTTGACAGATATGGCATTGTTTATGGTGTTGATAGAATTCAGATCAATGGGCCTGATGGACGGCAGAAGCCATCCTCTATAAATTATGGCCTTTTTGCTCAGACAGCAAAGAGTGTTCCAGTAACAAATACTACTGAATCTCAATCTCTTATTTATGTAAACTTTGAGAGAAGGGTTTTAAAAGATCAAGGTGTTATAGAGTCTATATCTTGCATGGATCCATTTTTAAGGAGTTATGGTAGTGTTGGTGGGTTATCAGTTCCTGCGAATTCATTTAGAGTAGGAGATTCATTTAGAGTTAACATTAGTGGTGAAATAAGCTCATTAAATAATGAGATAATTACTATATATCTTATGGCGAATGGTGGTTCAACATTTTTAGCTACCACAAGTATAACATTACCTACAACAACCAATCAGTTTTTTGATTTAAATGCTACATTTACTATAAGATCTATAGGTACAGCAGGTGTTGCTAAAATAGTAACAGCAGGTCAATTTACATACTCTAAAGACGCATCAAATGCTTTTGAGGGTTCTGATTTTATATACATCAATGAGGATACATTTGATACAACTATTGACAACACATTAGATATTACAACACAGTGGGCAAATGCAAGTACTTTAAATAGCATACACAGTGAGATTTTTACATTAAACAAGATATTCTGATGAGATATTTACTAATCATTCTATTACTAGCATCATGCAGCCCTACCAAGCGATTCACTAGGCTAATCGAGAAGTACCCGTATTTAATTACTACAGACACTGTAGTAATAAAAGACACCATCACCCTCTACGTCCCAGAGGTGCATACAGACACTGTAGTAACACTGAAGCAACTTATCGATACAGTAACTCTGACTAAAGACAGAGTCACTGTTAAGACATGGTACGTCCCAAAGGAAAAGAAGGTGTACATAAAGGGTAAGTGCGATCCTATATACGTCACAAAGATTGTAGAGCGAAAGGTTCCTGTCAAGTACTATGAGAAGTATCCTTTGTGGAAGAAGCTACTAAACAACCTATTAGCTATTTTTATTATCTTTGTTGTAATCTATACAATGTATAAACTGTATAAGAAACTAGTATGAAAACTAACACACTAATCGTTTTGTCTGCATTATTTACGGTGATTACACCAGCAGTACCTTTGATCTTGGTATCGTTGATGGCGATCTTTGTTGACGCCTGTTTTGGCATCTGGAGATCTGTTAAGAAGAATGGATGGATATCTTTTCAAAGTAAAAAACTTATAGCAACTGTACAAAAGTCGTTCCTGTATTCAGGAGCGATTTTATTTTTCTATATGATAGAGAAGTACATCGCTGGTGATATTATTGCTCACTTCATTTCAGTAGAGCTTATCATCACGAAGTCAGTTGCGTTCTTCTGTGTATTTACTGAAGTTAAGTCAATCAATGAAAACTATAAGGATGTTACAGGTGTAGACCTATTAACAAAATTCAAAGCTTTCATGACAGGTCTTAAAAAAGAAAGCGATAAGTGGAAATAATCGATAAATACGTAAAGTTTACGAAAAAATGGGAGGGTGGCCTGTCAAGAGATAAGGCTGACTCTGCATCTTCATTCCCATGTCCTACTCCATATCAAGATAAAACAGGTTGGCATACTAACATAGGCATCACTTATGCTGCTTGGGTTAGTTTCTACGGAAAGACAAAAGATAAAGAGTTCTTTGAGATGTCTTCTGAGGATTGGTTTCGTGTATTCAAGAAAGGATATTGGGACAAAGTAAAGGGAGATGAGTATGACTCTGTAAACATTGCTATATTCGTTACCGGTATTGCATGGGGATCAGGTGCTTATCAAGCCGGAAAGTCTCTACAAAAGTCTATTAACGACTGTGGTGTTAAATGTACTGTTGATGGTAAGATTGGTCCAAAGACTATATCATCCGCAAACTCAATTGATCCTAGGAAATTATTTGATGCATTGACTGCTGAAAGAGAAAGGTTCTTTAGAGCTATATCTAAGGGCAAGAACGCTAAGTTTTTGAAAGGATGGTTAAACAGATTAGAGGATTACAAGAAGACCTTCAGACCATAATATAAAAATCACTAAATTTGTAAAATGAAGAAGGAAGCAACATCAATCGTAAAGGTTAAGGTTAGCCGCCCAGGTGTCCATGCAAAATGCAAGACATCTAAGCTAAAGTCTTCTAAGAATTATAAAAAACAAAATAGAGGCCAAGGACGATGAAAGTACAAAACTATACAACTGAGACACCAAGCACATCATCAAAAGTATTTGGTACCAATGCTGCTGGCAACACAGTTAATTATGACGTCACTGCATTATTGGCTTTAAATCAAACGCCTACTGTTGACGTAACAAACGACCTGACAGCCGCTACGCTTACAAACGTAAACACATACTTTACAGGAACAGCTGGCCCATCTTTTACAATCAATCTTCCTCCAGCTAGCTCAGGTCTAGATGGAATTAAGTTTGTTATCATGTCAACAGCTGAGCGCGTATCAACATCATGGGCATCAGCAGGTGCTACATTCGTTGGAGCTCCTGCAACTTTATTAGCAAACACACCGGTATGTCTACAATATAGTCATGCCAACCTTAAGTGGTATATATCTTTATAATATGGCAACAATTCCAACTGAACAAAAGTTTCATACATTAAATAGTAATGTAGTTACACAAGAGAAAGGATCAGCATTAACCAACTCGCAGCGTGAGATATACACAATGCAAGACATTGTCGAGACAGTTGAAGGTGCATTACCTCCTTCTACAAATCCAACAGCAGGAGTTTACCCAATTTGTTACAATGATTTTATGGGTAATCCGTCTATTTTTGCGGATGGTGGATTGACAAATAGTGTGATAATGACACCAATGGGTTATACTTATTTGGGTTTAACTTTTCGCGATAATTACAGCGGTCTTGGCAAACTTTTAGAATTAAACCCCATTGATTTTGCATATACTTTTGGACAAGCGGAATACCAACCATTTAGTAGTGTGTCCGCATCGGGAGGTTTAGTAATATACCCAATGATGGGAGAAGCAATTATAGGCGTAGGAATATCATCACCATACGAAGGAGTGTTTAAAGTAAATAGCGCATCCGGTAATGTTACAATTGGTAACGCACCATCTACATCAATTGGTGTTAATATGTGGAACCAAACAATGATAATTGGCTCGGACTTAACTTTATTTGTTTCACCAAGTAATCCAACAACACCTGTAAAATGGCTTATAGTTACTGACGAAAATGGTAATTATTTTCAAATGCCTTTATACCAATAAAACAATAACTACTATTATTTACCTCTATATCAATAAAAAAATGGCTTTACTAATTAACAACGCAAAATTTAAAAACACCGAGATTGTAGCACCGCAAATTTATGTTAGGTTGCAAATATGGAACAAACCAAACGGAAAAGAGTCGATTATTGCATTACTAACCGGATTAGACAAAGAAAATGCATTGAATTATAAATCAATTGCAACTAATTTACCCGAGCAAGTTTTGGTTAATGTTCCCGATGGGCAAGCACAAGACCTTTTGACAATTCACGAACTTGTAAAGATAGAACTTGAGGCAAAAGATTTTCAAGTAAATATTGACCTTGCATAATGGAAAAAACACAAGCAATACAAATTATTGAACAAGCATTGAATGCTGCTACTCAAAAAGGAGTATACAACCTAAATGATGTTGCTACAATTTTACAAGCACTCACTGAGATTAAAAAGTAAATAAAATATAATATGAGTAAAATAACAAAAGAAGAGCTCGACGCGTTGGTTAACGCTAATCGAGTTTACAGAGATTTAAAGTTTAATCTAGCAGACATCGAGATGAGCGTTCGTCGTTTAGGCGAGCAGAAAGAGCTCACGATGCAGCAACTTGAAGTTGCGGCAGCAAAGCTCACTCAAGAGCAGCAATCCATCTTTGATAAGTATGGCGATGTTCAGGTAAACCTCCAAACAGGTGAGTATAATTAGAAAAATTTCAATTGGTCCTGACTACATGAAGTCTATGCACTACATGGTCGGTCAAGAAATCCTTGATAAGACTTGGAAGATCAACACCATCAGAGTTGAAAATGATGGCAGTATCTGCGTTTGGATTATTAAGGAAGGAGAGATTATACGATGGAAGTCTTTCTCTCCTACAATGCCTATTGCTATTGAGTATAAAATAGATTACTGATGAAATCACCATACTGCTTCATTGTAGAGCCAATTGGTCTGAGGCGGTACGATAACATTAAAAGCTACGGAGACGTAGATTTTATTATTAGTTCCTCCCAAGAAGATCATAAAGTTTCTAATCGCTTTGCGAAGGTAATTGCAACACCAATATATTATGACGGTCCGGTTCAATCTGGAGACACTGTTATACTTCATCACAACGTTTTCAAGTTCTATTACGACATGAAAGGCCGTCAAAAGAGCAGTTGGAATTACGTCATGGACGATATGTTTCTAGCTGAGCTTGATCAGGTCTATGCATTCAAGCGTGATGCTGATTGGCAGGCCGTTGAGCCATTTGTGTTCATAAAGCCTGTCCCATCAGAGGATAAGGTGTTTAGTACGCTAGGTGGTTTTGAGGAGTTGTGGGGTGAGGTTATTTACCCTAGCAATGATTTTGTATCTAAGGGGGATGTCGTATCTTTTACTCCAGATAGTGAGTATGAGTTTAGAATAGATGATCAAGTACTATATCGAATGTATAATAAGAACTTATGTCTAAGAAAATAGAGATAGTAGAAGCTGCTAAACAGGCTATTGATGAGTTGATTAAAGTACTAAAGTCACCTATCATTACGCATGCTGAGGATGATATATCTGCTGATAAAATGAAGAATGCTGCCTCTGCTAAGCGTTTAGCATTTGAGGATGCTATGTATATGCTCAATAAGATTGAGGAGGAAGAGAATAAGGCATCAGAAACACCTATCGCTGAGGTCACTCTAGGCAAGAGTGGTTTTGCTGAAGGTAGGGCAAAGTTGAAGAATGGAAAATAACCTGTATCGCATAGTCACTGACCACGTCCACAGAACTGCTCTTACTACGAAGAATAGTAAGAAGAGTTGGGACTATGGATACAATAAAGAGTATGATATAATCGTTATATCTAAAGATGGCACCATTGGTGATATCTATGAGATTAACGGCCTTAAGATTGCATTACCAGCAACTCCAAAAAAAATAGACGACCGTGGCAACAAGTGGGTTGCACAAGAATACCCGGCAGAACTTCAGAAAGTCAAGTCAATCTTTGACTGGAACCGTAGAGACAACTCGTTCAAGTCTAAGTATGTAGATATGATCGAGACTGAGTTTGATCGCAGGGAGTATGGCTATTGGTTTAAGAACAATGGTAAGCCAACCTACATGACTGGTACACATTATATGTACCTTCAGTGGACCAAGATTGACGTCGGTCTTCCTGACTTCCGTGAGTCCAATAGGATATTCTTTATATTTTGGGAGGCAACTAAAGCAGACAGCCGATCATTTGGTATGTGCTACCTAAAGAACCGTCGTTCAGGGTTCTCGTTTATGTCTTCAGCCGAGACGTCCAATACAGGTACAATTGTTAGGGACTCTCGTATTGGTATTTTGTCAAAGACGGGTTCCGATGCTAAGAAGATGTTTACCGATAAGGTGGTACCAATTGTAAGAAATTACCCCTTCTTTTTCAAGCCGATCCAGGATGGTATGGATAACCCGAAGACGGAGTTAGCCTTCCGTGTTCCTGCTAGTAAGATTACGCGTAAGAATATGGATGAGGAGCGCGATGATGACATAGAAGGGCTAGATACTACCATTGACTGGAAAAACACCGCAGACAACAGCTATGACGGTGAGAAGCTACTTTTACTTGTACATGACGAGAGCGGAAAATGGGAAAAACCTGAGAACATCTTAAATAATTGGCGCGTAACCAAAACATGTTTGCGCTTGGGTAGCCGCATCATTGGTAAGTGTATGATGGGTTCAACCTCAAATGCACTCAGCAAGGGTGGTGAGAACTTTAAGAAGCTCTTCAATGACAGCGACCCGACCAAGCGTTCTGCCAATGGTCAGACCAAGTCGGGGCTTTATAGTTTGTTCATTCCTATGGAATGGAACATGGAGGGTTTTATTGATGAGTATGGATGGCCTGTGTTTGATGATCCAAAGAAACCAATCATGGGTATTGATGGTGAGGAGATTACGATGGGCGTTATTACTTATTGGAATAATGAGGTTGCAGCTCTTAAGTCTGACTCTGATGCACTCAATGAATTCTATCGTCAGTTCCCAAGAACAGAGTCTCATGCGTTTCGTGATGAGTCAAAGGCATCTTTGTTTAACTTGACTAAGATCTATCAGCAGATTGACTACAATGACTCTATGATTAAAGATCGAGTGTTGACGCGTGGTTACTTTCATTGGAAAAATGGAGATCAAGATACTGAGGTGATTTGGACTCCTGATAAGAAGGGAAGGTTTTTAGTTTCGTGGATTCCCGATCAGGCTATGAGAAATAGAGTGATTGTGAAAAACGGAAGAAAGCATCCAGGCAATGAGCATATCGGTGTGTTTGGGTGTGACCCTTATGACATTTCAGGTGTAGTTGGTGGTGGTGGATCTGCCGGTGCGTTGCATGGGTTGACTACATTCCACATGGAGAATGCTCCTACAAATCACTTTTTTTTAGAGTATATTGCTCGTCCTCAGACTGCTGAGATATTCTTTGAGGATGTATTAATGGCCTGTCATTTCTATGGTATGCCAATACTTGTAGAGAATAATAAGCAGCGACTTTTGTATCACTTTAAGAATAGAGGATATCGATCATTCTCTTTAAATAGACCAGACAAACACATATCAAAGCTATCAAAAACAGAGCTAGAGCTAGGTGGAATTCCTAACTCATCTGAAGACGTAAAGCACGCCCACGCTAACTCTATCAATACTTACATAGAAGAGTATGTTGGTTTAGATAAGGAAGGAACCTATAGAGATAAAGACACTATGGGTGACATGTACTTTACTAAAACTTTAGAGGATTGGGCTAGATTTGATATTAATAATAGAACAAAACATGATGCCTCAATTAGCTCAGGACTTGCTATTATGGCATCAAGAAAACACCTATTTATACCACCAAAACAGGAATCTAAAATAAGTGTTAAATTTGTAAGATATAAGAATACAGGCATTAGAAGCGAAATCATCGAATAATGGATAAACCATCAGTTGTTATCTCTGCACTACCTTTTCCGGACCAAATGGCTCCAGATGAGGTTAAGGCTACATATGAATATGGTCTAAAGGTAGGTAAAGCCATCGAAGGGGAATGGTTTAAGAGGAAGTCAAATTCAAGTAGATTCTATCAACAGTGGGGTGAGTTCCACCGTTTGAGACTATATGCTCGTGGAGAGCAACCAGTACAGAAGTATAAAGATGAGCTTGCCGTCAATGGTGACATATCTATGCTTAACCTTGACTGGACTCCTGTTCCTATCATCCCTAAGTTTGTTGATGTTGTTGTCAACGGAATGCTTGACAGACCATATACAGTAAAAGCTGAAGCTCAAGACGTAATGTCAGCTGAGAAGAAGAATATCTTTCAGGATATGATTGAGGCTGATATGGTTGCTAAGGATTTCCTTACATTGACACAAGAGCAGTTTGGCATTGATGCGTTTAATGTTAGCCCGGATGAACTTCCTGCTAACAATGAAGAGCTGTCATTATATATGCAGATGAACTACAAACCATCTGTAGAAATTGCTGAAGAGATTGCAATTGACACTGTAATGAAGATGAACGAGTATGAAGATATACTTCGTCTCTACTATTATGATGTCGCCACTTTAGGTATTGGTGTTGCTAAGCATGAGTTCCTTATTAATGATGGTGTTAAAATTGAATACGTAGATCCGGCTAACTGGATACATAGTTATACTGAAAAGAATGACTTCTCTGATTGTTTCTATTTTGGAGAGGTTAAGCAAGTACATTATACAGAGCTTCTAAAAATGAATCCAAACTTAACGGATGAGGAGCTTACTGAAATTAAAAATGCTGGATCAGCATGGTATGACTACTTCCCTGTAGTTAGAAACTACCAAGACGATGCATTCTTAAATGAGGTTGTAACATTGTTGTATTTTAACTACAAGACACACAAGAAGTTTGTATGGAAGAAGAAGATACTTGATAATGGTGGTGAGCGAATTATTCGTAAAGAAGATACGTTCATGGCTCCAAATGGTGAATACTTTGAGGTAATTGAAGCAGTTCGTGACGTTTGGTATGAAGGTGTTCTTGTTGGTGGATCAAACATAATGATAAAGTGGGAGATGATGAAGAATATGGTTCGCCCTAAGTCTGCATCACAACGTGCACTTCCAAACTATATTGCTTATGCTCCACGTTACTACAAAGGAAATATTGAGTCACTAGTTAGACGTATGATCCCATTCGCTGATCAGATTCAACTTACTCACTTAAAGTTACAGCAAGTAATGTCACGAATTGTACCTGACGGTGTATTCATCGATGCCGATGGTATCAATGAGGTTGACCTTGGTACTGGTGCAGCTTATAATCCTGAGGACGCTCTTAACTTATACTTCCAAACAGGTAGTGTTATTGGCCGATCTTATACCACAGAGGGTGAGTTTAATAACGCTCGTATTCCTATTCAGGAACTTAATACAAATAGTGGTCAAGCTAAAATGGCTGCACTTATCGGCAACTACAACCACTACTTAAATATGATTCGTGATGTGACAGGTGTAAATGAGGTGCGTGACGCATCTACACCACATCCGGATGCATTAGTTGGTGTTCAAAAACTAGCAGCACTCAATTCAAATACAGCTACTCGACATATTCTAGACGCTGGTATCATCACAACTAGACGTGTTGCTGAATGTGTTTCTATACGTATTGCTGATATATTAGAGTATTCTGACTTTGCTGAAGAGTTTGCTATGCAGATTGGTAAGTACAATCTGTCAATACTACAAGATATAAATGAGCTATATCTGCATGACTTTGGTATCTTTATTGAGGTTGCGCCAGACGAAGAACAAAAGGCTCAACTAGAATCTAATATTCAGATCGCATTACAGCAGCAGACAATTGATCTTGAGGATGCAATTGACATCCGTATGATCAATAATGTTAAGCTTGCTAATGAGATGCTTAAGATGAAGCGTCGCAAGCGAATGGAACAAAAGCAGAAAGAGAAAGAGATGGAGTTCCAAATGCAAATGCAAACAAACATCCAATCCTCTCAAGCAGCTGCTGAAGCCAAAGCACAGATCATTCAATTGGAAGGTCAAACCAAGGCACAGATCAAGCAGATGGAAGTTCAGGGTGACATTCAAAAGATGCAGGCAGAAGCTGAGCTCAAGAAAGAGCTAATGGCTATTGAGTTCCAATACAACTTGCAACTTAATGGCATGCAGATGCAAACATTAAAAGATCGTGAGGCTGAGAAAGAGAAGGCTAAGGACAAACGAGTTGACATACAGGCCACCCGTCAGTCTGAGCTAATCAATCAACGCCAAAACAACTTACCTCCTAAAAACTTTGAATCTACAGAGGATTCTCTTGATGGCTTCGATTTGGAGTCATTCGGGCCTAAATAAATAATTATTAACTTTGTTCAAAATTAAATTAAATGGAAAGTGAATTTAAAGTGAGAGCTGTAGATTTCGAGGAGAAGTCTGTAGCTGAAAAAGAGGCAGAGCTTCTTGAAGGTTTGGAAGATCATACCGGAGATCAAGATACAGTAAAGATTGACTTAACTGAAGAGCAACAACCTGTAGAAGAGCAACAAACTCAAGAGACAGATCAGGTACAAGAGCTAGATCTGGATGATAATAAAGTTCTTTCATATCTTGGTAAAAGATGGAACAAAGAGATTACATCTTTGGATGAATTAGTTCAAGAGCGCGAACAAGCTGAAGAACTACCTGAGGATGTCTCTGCGTTTCTGAAATATAAAAGAGAAACAGGGCGTGGTATTGAAGACTTCATGAAGTTGAATGTCGATTACACCGCAATGGATGAAGATTCTTTACTTTATCAATATGCTAAAGAACAAAACCCAGAGCTTGATGCTGATGAGGTTAAGTTTGAGTTAGAGTCTAAGTTTTCATATGATGAAGACTTTGATGATGACAAGCAGATTAAGAAGGTAAAGCTAGAGAGAAAAAAAGAGCTCAATAAGGCTCGTGAGTATTTTAATAAGCTTAAAGAACAGTACAAGGTGCCACTTGAGTCAAGGGATTCCTTTGTTCCGCAAGAAGAAAAAGAAGCTTACGAATCTTATAAGCAATATAAACAAACCGCGACTAGCGAGCAAGAGGAGCAACAAAAGCGGTCTAAGTATTTCGCTGACAAGACGAATGAATTATTTTCTGATAAGTTTGAAGGTTTCAAATTTAAAATTGATGAGGATAAGGCAGTAACGTTCAAGCCGGCAGATGCAAAGACACTCCTTAACGAGCAGTCTTCACTAAGCAACTTTGTAAATAAGTTCTTAAACGAAGAGGGTTACGTAAAGGATGCTGAGGTGTTCCATCGAGCAATAGCGATTGCTTCGAATCCCGAAAAGTTTGCAAAGTTCTTCTATGAGAAGGGTATGACAGAAGCTGTTGAGACAGTTTCTAAAGAGTCTAAAAATATTAACATGACTCGTCAAGCCACTCAGGTGACTAACAAAACTGACGGAACATTCCAAGTAAGAGCCGTAGAGTCTGGTTTCGGTAACAGATTAGTTATTAAACAAAAACCTAAAAACTAGAAAAAATGGCTGGTACATTACAAGCGTCTCCGGGTGTAAATTTAACCCCAAGCGCAGTTAAGGCAACATTGCCTACAAACTACATTACTAACTTCGACTTCTTGAATCAGTATCTTCCTGATACATATGAGCAAGAATTCGAGCGCTATGGTAACCGTTCAATCGCATCTTTCTTGCGTATGGTTGGTGCCGAGCTTCCTACTAACTCTGACCTCATCAAATGGGCAGAACAAGGTCGTCTTCACACAAAGTATACCTCAGTTACTGCTGTTGGTGCTTCAGGTGGTCAAGATAGTGTTACTTTTGATATCGGTACAGGAACTTGTGTTTTCCGTGTTGGTCAAACTGTATTCCTTTCTAACAATGCTTCTTCTACATCTTCTTATAAAGGTGTAATTACTGCACTTCCTGCTGCTGATCAATTTACTGTAGCATTCTATAATGCTGGTGGTATTGCTGCTGGTGATACTGGCGCTACATTCACTGCATTTGTTTACGGTTCTGAGTTCAAAAAAGGAACTGCTGGAATGGATGGTTCTTTAGAGTCTGAATCTTTATTCTTCCAAAACAAGCCAATTATCATCAAAGATAAGTACACTGTTGCTGGTTCTGATATGGCTCAAATTGGTTGGGTTGAAGTAACTACTGAGAATGGTGCTACTGGTTACTACTGGTACATGAAGTCTGAGCATGAGACTCGTCTACGTTACGAAGATTATCTTGAAATGGCAATGGTTGAAGGCGTTCCTGCTGAAACAGGTTCAGGAGCTGCTACTCAATTAGCTAACGGAGCTTACCCTGGAACACCTACAATTCAAAATGCTGGTACTGAAGGTATGTTCAATGCTATTGAAACTCGTGGTAACGTTTGGGCAGGTGGTAACCCATCTTCTTTAGGTGACTTCGATACAATCGTACAACGTCTTGATAAGCAAGGTGCTATCGCTGAGAACGTATTGTTCTTAAACCGTCAGTTCTCTTTTGACATCGACGATATGTTGGCTGCTCAAAACTCTTACGGTGCTGGTGGTACTTCTTACGGATTGTTTGACAACAACGAGCAAATGGCTCTAAACCTTGGTTTCTCTGGATTCCGTCGTGGTTATGAGTTCTACAAGACTGACTGGAAATACCTTAACGACGCAACACTTCGTGGCGGTATCGTTGGTGGTGCTATCAATGGTGTTTTGGTTCCTGCTGGTACCATGACCGTTTACGATCAAGTACTTGGTAAGAATGCTAAGCGTCCTTTCCTTCACGTTCGTTACCGTGCTTCTGAAGCTGAAAACCGTCGTTACAAAACTTGGATGACTGGTTCTGCTGGTGGTGCACAAACTAGCGACCTTGATGCTATGGAAGTAAACTTCTTGTCAGAGCGTGCGCTTTGTACAATGGGTGCTAACAACTTCTTTATCTTCAAAGGATAAGAATACCAATAATACGAGAGGGGTTTCGACCCCTCTCTATTTTTTAATAATTTAAATTATATCAAATGAAAAGAATAAAAATAGAGCCTAAGGATAGGACTTATTTGCTTAAAATGAAAAACTCTCCATTGAGCTATTTCATTGCACACAAAGACACACCACGTAAACGTCTTCTTTATTATAATGAAGAGACCAATACAAATCACCCACTTCGCTACGCGCGAAATTCAAACACACCATTTCAAGAAGATCAAGATGCTAACGTTATTGTTGAGCCAATTGTATTTGAGGATGGTAGATTAGATGTTCCAAAAAACAATCCTGTACTTCAAGAATTCTTACATTACCACCCAGGTAATGGAAGTGAATTTTATGAGTTTGATTCAGAAAGAGATGCACAAGAGGATGTTGATGATTTATTCTCTGAAATTGATGCATTGTTATTGGCTCGCGATTTAGCAGACAAAGACATTAATACATTAGAAGCAGTTGCTAGATTAGTACTTGGTGGTAATGTAGATAAGATGAGCTCTGCTGAAATCAAAAGAGACATGATGCTATTTGCTAAACGTTATCCTCAAGACTTCATGGAGGCTGCGTCTGATCCAATGCTTAAGATTAATAACTTTGCAGCTCGTGCATTTACGTCAGGATACCTCACATTCAGAGGAAACAAAGACATCCACTATAACTTCAAGGATAATAAGAAGCGTTTAATGACCGTTCCATTTGGTCATGACCATATCCACGCATTGGCTTCTCATTTGCAGTCTGACGAAGGATTAGAGCTATATAAATACCTAGAAGATAAGTTCTCAGAAAATGCTTAACTTTGGGTATTGTTTAACCCATTAATTTTTAGAAAATGGAAAAGTTTTTATCTATCCCGGTTACCAGTGCTGGTAATCAATTAGTTTCAGTAACTAATGTTATTTTAGTTGATGCTGCTTCAGCTACTGCTACTGCTACTGCAATTACTTATGCTGGTGGTAAAGTTGTTACTTTAACACATGCTGCTCAAGTTGCGTTTAGTATGCGTGATGCAATCCAAACTGGAATTGCTAATGCATTGCAAACATCTTGGACTAATCCAGTTTATGAAATTGCCGTTCCACAAGCTGTTAGTAACATTGATGTAGCTTAATCAATAGTAAACTACTACTAGAAAGGGCACTTCATATGGAGTGCCTTTTTTTATTTATCTTTGTACAAAAGCAGTCAGATGATCAATGACGTTCGAAATACCGTCCTATCAATAATTAGTAAAGAGAACCGTGGCTTTATTACGCCATTGGAATTTAATCTCTTTGCAAAGCAGGCGCAGCTTGAGATTTTTGAGCAGTATGTCTACAATTATAGCAATGCAATCAATAAGCAGAACGCTCGAATGCATGGAGAGGGATACACAGATATACCAAAAAACATAGGTGAGGTAATTGATACTTTCTCTACATTTGCTGCTGCAACTTATAATCCTTCTACTAGTAAGTTCAATTTTCCTCCTAACTACTATTTCTTAGATAAGCTTGTTTACAATAACTCAATAGAGATTGAAAAAGTTAGTCATAGAAAGATATTGAATCTAGTAAATTCAAACCTTACGGCTCCAACGACAAAATACCCTGTATACACAATGGATGAGAATGGTTTATTAGTATATCCTACGACTATTAACTCTAACGTTACTATACAATACTTGAGATTTCCAAAGGACCCTCAGTGGACCTATAATATTGTCAACAACGAACCTTTCTTCAATCCAAACTCAGCTACATACCAAGATTTTGAACTACCTTTAGATGACTTTGCTAATCTTGTTATAAAGATCCTTAGTTACGCAGGTGTCTCAATTAGAGAGCAGGATATTGTACAGGCTGCTAAATCAGAGGAAATTCAAGACATTCAACAGAAACAATAATGGCATATATAACTAATTATCAGTACTATACCAATAACGGTAATGTCCCTGAAGATGCTAACTGGGGATCTTATCAGTATGTTACACTTGACTATATGGTCAATAACTTCATATTAAACTATGTTGGAAATGATAAGTTGATCAATAATGTTGATAGGTATACCATTTTGTTTCATGCTAAAAGAGCTATTCAAGAAATAAACTACGATGCACTTAGAAACATTAAGGTTCTTGAGTTTGAGTTAGGTGATCAACTAAAATTGGTATTACCTCCTGACTACGTTAACTATGTTAGAATATCAATGCTTAGAGGTGGTGTATTATATCCACTTACTGAAGCTAGACAAAGCATTACAGCTACTGCATATCTTCAAGATAATAATGGTCAGATTGTTTTTGACTCAAATGGAGAAGTAGTCATTGGCGAGTCAAGATTAGATATCCTACGACAAGAAAATAAGCTATATACAGGTCCTGGTGCATACTACAACCAATGGGGATGGGAGTATGACGGGGAGTGGTATTTTGGATATCCGATCGCACAGAATTTTGGATTAAATACAGCAGACGCTAATATCAATCCAAAGTATTACATCAATAAAGCAGCTGGCGTAATTGACTTTACATCAGGTGTTGAGAACTCATATATTGTACTTGAGTATATATCTGATGGTATGGAAAATGGAGATACTAGTGCTATTTCTATAAATAAATTGGCAGAAGAATATATTTACGCTTACTTAAAGTGGGCGCTACTTAATAATAAGTATGGTATTCAAGAGTATATTATTAATAGGGTAAGAAAGGAAAAAACAGCTGCCCTAAGAAATACCAAGATCAGATTAAGCAACATGCATCCAGGCCGCTTATTAATGGCAATGAGAGGCAAGGACAAATGGATTAAGTAATTATGGCTAACCTACAAAGAACATTTCTTGCCGGGAGAATGAATAAAGACCTCGATGAGAGGTTGCTACCGGATGGTGAATACCGTGATGCTGTTAATATAACTATTGACACGTCTGAAGGATCTAATATTGGGGCTGTTCAGAATGCCTATGGTAACTTAAAGATTGCAGATGTTAAGCAAATAATAGAAAACCAAGGGATAACAATAACGCAGCCACTTGTAACTATAGGAGCGGTAGCAAATGAATCTACAAACGTGTTATATTGGTTTGTTACTGGACTTGAGTTTGAGGGTATATTTGAGTACAATCAAATTACAGGTTCAACTGTTATGGTGCTTGGTAGTACAAGTAATCAGTTAGGACTTGATGAGAATCACTTAATTACAGGTGTTAACTTCATTACTGATGGTGCTGGTGGTGGTTTCCTTCTATGGACAGACAATTTAAACCAACCACGCAAGATAAATATAAATAGATGTAAGACATATTCTATTGATGATCCACGAATTGATTTAGATATCAATCTAATAGTTGCACCACCTCTTAATTCTCCATTTATATCTTTAAAGACTTTATCAGATCCAAACATTAATCCAAATAACATTGAGGATAAGTTTGTATACTTTAGTTATCGATATAAGTATTTAGACAATGAATACTCAGCAATGTCCCCATTATCTGCTGTTGCGTTTAATCCTAAAAAGCTTTTAATTGATAGCGATACCGGTGAAAATAAAGGTATGCTTAATCAATTTAATCAAGCAGAGGTTATATTTGAGACTGGTAATGAGTTTGTTAAGGAGATTCAGCTATTAGTTTGGGAGTCAAGAACTCTTAACGTAAAGATTGTT
>Ga0208439_1000281_pt1 | contig 20339 bp, 23 predicted proteins | sample ColrivemetaGS703_FD_187621 | JGI IMG/M metagenome (GOLD analysis project Ga0208439, IMG submission 187621) | Estuarine microbial communities from the Columbia River estuary - Freshwater metaG S.703 (SPAdes) (version 2) | ecosystem: Environmental > Aquatic > Marine > Intertidal zone > Estuary ...
CGAGGTAGTCGTCTAGGTTTTCCATTTCAAAAAGGCTTGCTTGCTTCATGAACAGGTAACGTTTGGGTGTAAAGGAGGTGCTGTCTACCTGATGCATTTCTAGGCCACCTAACATGTAGACTTCAATGTCTAAAATGACTTCAGGACATTTCGGGAAAAAATAAAATTCTTCTTGACTGGCATCAAGGCGGTAACTCTTAGTCACTGGACCAAAGTTGTAGTCGGGATGACGATGAGAGAGCAGGGAGAAATAGTAGTCGTTGTAGAACATTTTTGATTGTGTGATTTGTTCTCTAATTTAAGAAGATAAGTCTTGTTTAGACCGGTACTTCTTCTTCTTTGATTTTGGGTTTTGTTTTGGGTTGAGATGGTTCTGTTTTTTTAGGTTTCGGAACTTTTGTTTTTGGTATTGAAGGTTTTGGATTGAATACTGGAATTCCTTCAAATATGTAGAGTTTTGGACGTTTGTTGGTCAGTTCTTCCGCTTCCTTTAGTACATCTTGATCAGGATCAATTTTCTTAAACCACGATGCTAAATTTAAAAGCAAATTTGAGTATGATTCGGTAATAGTTATCAAATGCAAAGGTTTACATTGGATACAAACAATAGAATAATCAAAAAAGGCAGCGCGTTTACGAATACCCACATCTAAAAGCACATGTCCATCCTTTTCGCTTACCTCTAGTACGCTGTATATTTGGCCAGCACGGACCTTTAATTCATGGGACTCAGAATCCGATGAATTTTTAATAAGATAGACGTCAAAAAGAGCCAATGCCTGATCACCAACTTCCCAGTTCATCTAATTAAATGTTTTGTACGCTAATCAACAAATTGAACAAGTTCGCGGTTTAGGACAATTTTGTGCTTGTCGCCAATTTTTTCTATGGCGTATTGATTTGCAAATTCTCCAAGCGCAGAAGTGAACTTATTTTTAATTTTTGAGAATTGGATGCTTACATCTACAGCTTGCGTGTAATCGGTCATCTTATTGATCACTGTTTCAACGCGTTCTATTGACCCAGAGACAGTGAGCATCGAATAATAAGATTTTAATTCTTCCTTGTGATCAATCAAACAACTCAAATTGATACCTTCCGGATGATTCAGATATAATAAATATAATGTCTTTTCTTTTGGGTTGAGGTTGATTTGTAGGTCACCGAGATCCCTTAAGAAAATATCATTTCTGTAACCACGAATTTCCATTCTACTTGGCTCGTTCAATAAGACGGAACGCTGTCTGAAAAGCAAGTTTTTTCGGATGCTTTCCATGGTGTCAAAAAGTTGTTTGAGGTAGTTTTTACGGATGTCGCGATTGGTGATGAGTTCCGTACAAGACGGACATACATCAGCTGTACGCATTTTGATGGTGATGTCTTTTTTATTTTGACAATAATCCATCATGCATCCTTGGGCAATATCGTGTGCATTATGAAGGATTTCTATTTGATTTTCAAACATCAGACTGCGCAGCAACCAAACGATAATTTCGTAGGCAATAGGGAAGCGTACGTCCACATTATTTTGAAAATAGTGATCCCAATCGGCCGTATGAATAAAATAGTTTTTCATACTTGGGTCTATGCCGCCAAACCAATTCACGTCGTTGGCTATTTCTGTGAGTAGCATCACGTGATCAGATGCCGGAATCACATTTTTTAAACGAAAATCTTGGCAAATCTGGAAGAGTTGTTCCCATGTGAAAACAGGCTTTGTCATAGGAAACACACGTTCTTCCGGCATGTAGGAGTGCATCATGTTCAATTCCGGCATTTCCTTTTTTTCGAAAGATCTTAAATCCTCAAAATGGATAAAGCTTTCCGATTCTGGTAGAACAATGGGCTCTGAAGGCACAAACTCAATTGGGCCTTTTGTGGTTTTTAATAAGTTGAGGACATTATTGAAATCTTCAATATCAAATCCTTTAGAACGAATAAGATGTACCTTCATAAGCGCTTGTTTTAGTTTTTTATTTGGCTTCGCGACGGTCTTTGTTTTTAAAGATGTCGAGTAAGTCTTTTTTTAGTTTTCCATCCGACTTACTATCGGAGTAGGCCTTGATGGAATCGCTAAGGTCGTCCATCATGTTAAAATAACCAGTTTTACTAAAATTCATTGCATTTTCTCTGCGAATATTCAACATTTGAGACGTGTGAATGGCATCAAAATCCGCACCAAGAAAACTAAAAGTCCATTTATCAGTATCTTCTAAGGTCTTGATTAACTGCGCAATGTCATGATAAGTGTACATTCTAGAGCTGTTTTCATGTCCGTCGGTGATGATCACCATCACGACTGACATTTTGTCTTCTGCGATGTCATTTTCAAATCTTTCTTTGATGTTGAAGATACTTTTACCGATAGCGTCGAGCAGGGCAGTAGAGCCACTTGGTCTGAAATATCCATCGCTCAATGCCATTAATTTTTCGACAGGCGCTTGGCTTACTACGTCAATAACGGTACCATTGAAAAGTGTGAGTGAGCACAAGAATTCTTCATCTGGTTTTTCTTGTTGTAAAGTTTGAATGGTACGCAATTGGGTATTGAACCCTCCAATTGCAAATTCTTCCATCCCTGTCATAGATCCACTTTGGTCAATCACGAAGTGGTAAAGTGTTGTTTTGTTTTTCATAACGATTGTTTTTAAAAATTACACTGCAAAGTTGAGGGTGTTTTCCGCTCTAATTGTCTTTTCTACAAGCTTGTAATTATTTCATTCGAGGTGGTATGTCTGCCGAACTTTGCAGAGAAATCGCAATTGTTTAACCTCAAAAACCCAAAAGCCATGAAACAGCGCAGTAAGAAAATCCGAACGTTCTACACAGACCATCAAGTTTGTTTTGACAACATTCAAAATGCCTCTTTTTCAAAATCACCACTCAAGCCATTTCTGTTAATGCAGCGCATTGCGCATTTAGGCCTGAGCAATTTATTTTTGCGCACTTCGCAATTCGAACCCTACGCCAAAACCGATTTTGAGTTGGCCCACACGCCACTTTATGTGCACAACGTTTTTAATGGCGAAGGCAACTACCGCTCGAATAACTTGCCGTGGTCTAAAAATCTGGTGCACAGCCTTGGATTCACCAATGCAGCTTTGTATGAAGCCAAAAAGTATGCACTGCTACATCCCCAAACGGTTTGTTTTGCACCAGTATCTGGAATGCACCATGCACAGCCAGAGCGTGGATCAGGTTTCTGTACTTTTTCCGGACAAGTTATTTCAGCGCTCAAACTTTACGACGAATTTGGTGTGTCGGGCGCTTATTTTGACTTGGACGGACACTACGGAAACAGTATAGAGGACTCCAGAACATATTGTCCAAAATTAAATTTGGCCATTCCTTTAGGTTGCAATGTAAACCCAAGTGGCTATAATGAAAGCTATATTCAATCTTTTCAAGATGGGTTGGATCGTGTTGAAAAACTCATTCTGGCAGGCAAGATACATTATGTAGTGTTTGCACATGGTGCAGATTCACATGAGGACGATGATATTGGTGGCGGTTGTGATACCAAACATTGGCTGCTTTGCGCCGAAATTTTTGCACAATGGGTCAATGAGATCTCGTCTAAACTAGGCAAACCCTTGCCAGTGACACTAGCACTATTTGGAGGCTACCGCGCCGATAACTACAACGCGGTGCTCGATTTACACTTGGCATCCTTGCAGATCATTTCCGAGAAGATCTGTCAAACAGCAAGCAAGTCAATAAAGCCGTATTATCCTCATCCGAAAAGAAATTCAAAGCACGCTTCTTGAATCTTTCAATGGCTTTTTCCTTTCGGCACTAAAACGGTTCATTCGAATTGTTCTGCTTATTAAACTCCTCAAAAAAATGATTCATTCTAGCTGTCTTTGGATCGATATAATAGCGTTTCTTGAGCTCGATATCCGTGAAATTGGTTCGGAAAAGACTGCACTCATATAAGTCCTGCAATTCGAGCTGGTCCTCGACAAAAAGCAAATTCATGTAGTTTTTGCTGTTGTTGCCAATGAATAAATAGCCGTTTTGCCCTTTGGAACAATTGCCGCCGCAGGCGCCCTGAACAGCATTGAGGTAGGTATCGCCATCGGCTTTAAATTGCCGCATCAGGTACTCAAGCTTGAGGATAAACTCGTTGCGTTGCCAATCTTGGTAGCTGCGCTCTTGGTCAAGTAAATAGTAAAGCGCTTCCGTATTCATGGCCTGAATGCATTTGAGCACGACTGTTGCAGTAGAAGTTATACTCGATTGAGCTTGTGTTTCTAGAGGTTTTTCAATTGTTTGAGAATCAGTTTTCATAGATATATTTTTGAAGGGTTGGAACTACTTTAGTTGGGAAGCGAAGCATAGTGATTTTACCATTCTGAATTTTGAGCGCAATACGCATCACGGTCTCATTGAATTCTAGCATTGGGGGCTTGCCAAACAGTTCATCTTCGCGAGGGTAGCTCATGAATGTTTCGCTATCGAGGTTGGGGTTTCTGAATTCGATGACGGTCTGCCCAGGATGACTATCAAAGCTAAAACCCAAAAGGGTGATGTGTGAAAATATATTGTCTTCATTTTCATTTTGGTGCATCATTTGGTGCAATTTCGCCTTGGCATCAGTGGCAGTATGCTTTCCAAAAAAGTCGCCTCTTGGCGCCAACAGCTCGCCAATTCTTTTGAGGTTTTTGGTCAAAAATGAAAACTGGAAGTCCGAAAGGGCATCTTCATTTTTCTTGATTTCTTCTTGATTGATGTGTAGTGTTTTGGTCAGCATGGGCGGAATCATTTTTTTGGTTTGCTGCCACATAGTCAATCTGTATGCCAAACTCAAAAACGAGCAAAATCGTTCAAAAAATGCTCAAAAAGTGTCAAAAAATGAAAAATATGTCAAAAAATGGAGAAGAAATGAAAAACACATGCTTTTCAGATCAAGTTATTTGAGTATGGCATAATCCTTGTCAATTGACGCTGATCAAAACCGAAAAAGATGAAATACAATACGCCCAAAGAGTTGTGGAACTTATACAAAGAGCTCCAAGAATTCAATAAGAAAAAGCAAGACCAAGAAAAAATCGGAGAAGTAGTTTTTAATCTCTTCTGTGCACATTTAAAAGAAAAGGAAATTCGCTATACCGTCTCCCACCCAGATGACATGATCAGATGGATTGTCGGTTTCGATGAGCACCGCATCGGAGAATTGTATTACCATCAACATGGCCAAGATTACATGCTCAATGCAATGTGCTATCGATTGAAAGAAAACGATAACCCGCTCGATTACGTACGTCTGGCCAATGTGTTCAATTCATTGTTGTTCAGAGGTAAAGTGTATTACGACGGAAACCGAAAAGAATTGCGCTTTTTGCAGGTAGTGAGTATGCACGAGCTATTTTGGATCCCAGAAATGCTATCTGACAGACTTTACCAACATTATAGCACTTCAGACGACGTCTCACTTTGTGCCAACCTGATGTATTCCACAGGCAAGGATCCTTTTGATGTGGTAGCTGATTTTATGAGTCAGCGCAATCAGGAAGCTGCTTCGTAACGGCTCGGATCGATCTTGTATTTCTCCATCTTGCTTTTCAAAGTATTGAGTGCCCAACCAATAGAAATGGCGGTTTGTCTTTGATTGCCTTGGTGGTGTTTCAAGACTTTAATGATGTGTTCTTTTTCGATGAAATCCATGTGCATGGGTTGCTCAGTACTCGACTGCTTCAGGCGCTTGGGCAAGACATCTGCACTAATGCGCTCCTCGTTAAAAACATAGAGCCTGGAAATGATATTTTCTAGCTCACGCACATTGCCAGGGTAGGTATAGTTGAGCAAAATTTCTTGTGCTTCTTTGTCCAAGACCAGCTTTTTTGGCCGATGCAATTCTTTTTTCTTGGTGCTCAGAAAATGCTCCATGAGCAGCTTAAGATCGGTTTTGCCACGCTCCAGAAGGGTAGGGAGGTCGAGCTCAACGACAGACAAACGGTAATAGAGGTCCCATCTGAACTTCCCTTCTTCGCACAGCTTTGGCAAATTCTGATTGGTGGCGGCAATAACCCGCACATCGACTTTCTTGGCCTTGCCACCCAAAGGCATGATCTCTTTTTCTTGCAAGACACGCAGCAAACTTTGTTGCATATATGGCGAGATGTCGCCAATTTCATCCAAGAAGATAATTCCTTCATGCGCTTGTTCAAACAAACCAATGCTGTCTTTATCTGCACCCGTAAAAGCTCCTTTCTTGTAGCCAAACAAACGGCTCTCTAGCAGCCCATCCGAAAACGCCGAGCAGTTGATCGCAATATACGGCTTGTCTTGCCGCGCCGAATTCTTATGAATATACTTCGCCAAATTCTCCTTTCCCGTACCGCTCGCCCCAAGTATCAACACACTCACGGCATCAACCTGCGCCACCTTCGCTGCACTTCCATACACTTTCTCAATCGAAGGCGTCAAAAAATAAAGATCTCCGCTAGAGCGCTTGATCTCTTCCTGATGATACATCGCCGTCACAGGCAAAGAAGACTTCTCCAAAGCTACTTTTACTAACTCAGGTTTGTCTTTGTCCTTCTGCCTAGAAAACTTCGCTTCCCGCGTCTGATACAGCGTCGTATTCAGCCCCAGCGACATATGACACAAGTACCACACCAACTGCATGGCAGGCGTCCCCGGCGAAATATAAATATCAATCTTGTCATCCTTGCACTCCGCCAAAATCGGCGCCACCTTCGACTGTATCTCCTGATGATCAATCGGGTCCGCAATATTCAAATACCGAACTTCCACAATCCGCTCCGGATACTCCTTGGCCATAAAGTTCAAGAAATGCGCAGCCCGCACATCCTCCTCCGCACGCTCCCCACCCGACAACACAATATGCCGATCATGATCCTTATAGAAATATTTATGAAAACCCCCAGTAGGTCCGTTTGGTTTAAATTGCCCATTTTCAAAGTCATTTTTCTGGGCTATCCAAGAAATTAGCGTTTTCATGTGTCAGGAATTGATAGGTGAAGGTAGGGAATGATTTTCTAAATCATATTAAAAAATTGCATTTACAAGCTTGTAGAAATTTATAAAAGGGGAATAGGTGGGGCTAATTTTGCTCCAAAAACAACATGAAAAAACGCTTTTACAAACTCAACAACATTTGGTACATTGACCTCCCCGAATTTTTAGACCAAGGCTTAGGTACCCTTGCCAACCTCATGATGGTAGACGGCGCCGACACCTTCCTAGACTTCCTTTCCAACAACGGATCAGAAGTTTGGGTCACCTTCAGTAATCAACAATTCCATGACGCCAAATACACGCTGGTTGCAGAAAAATTCGGAAAAAACCAATCATTGCTTTCATTTCTAGGCCATGCACCGGTACAGTATGGCAGATATTATACGGTGCCTGAATTCAATAATCATAGGTTGTGGTTGTGCCCGGTAACAGAGTATGTTTTTGGCGGAGGGTATCCGGATGTGATTTGGGTGGGGTAGGGTAATGATAGTAATGCGTAAATCAATTTATTTTTCTAGAAATGAGAAACTACAAAACAAAATCATTCAGTAAAGAAAGTAAGGTCTATAAATTTCGTCGGGATGCAAAAACATTTGAAGACGAATTTTATTACATTAATTTTTTAGATGCTAATAATCAATTTATTAATGATTTTTCTGAAAAATTGGATAATATGTCTCATGCTATGAGCCGTGCGAAATGGTATTTGAAAAATCGCTGGGCTTTGAAAGGCATCGATTATTTTGTACGAAAAATCGGGGTATACTCGAGTGAAAGAGGGCACATAAAATCTTACAGTCTAAACAATTAAAAAAATGAACAATAACAAATTTACCTTTGATATCGTGCTTTACGATAAGCACTTAATTATTCATGACCAGGATAATATTATTCTTGTAGATACGGGGTCGCCAACAACTTTGCACAATAAGCCAGAGTTTGAATTTTGCGGGAGAAAATTTCAGAGTTCTTCAAGTAATCTCCTGACCAATATCGATGACGTTTCCAATTTACTCGGGATGAGAATAACAACTTTACTGGGCACTGACATTTTGTCGCAGTATAAGATTGTCATTGACTATCGCGAACGACAATTCATTTTGAGTGAAAATAAACTTGAAGAATTTGGTCATTTAATTCCTTTTGATTTCATCCAGAAAATACCTGTCGTAGAATTGGAAATCAAAAATCGCACTTTGCGATTTTTTTTAGACTCCGGAGCAAAAATTTCCTATCTAGATTCTGACTTAACCAAACATCTAAATACAATCGGTAAGGAAAATGATTTTTATCCAGGAATTGGTGCATTTTCTACCCCGATTTATGAAGAATTAACCCAAATTGGCGGTCATGATTTCAATGCTCATTATGGTAACCTTCCTAAAGTCATGGAGCAACTGCTCAGACATAATCAAATTCAAGGTATAATTGGTTTTGATTTTTTTATGAACTTTAGGGTTGGGATTGATTATAGAGAGAAGAAAATAGTAATAAACAAGTAAAAATATGGCATATATCACTAAATCAAATGCAAGTCGAATAATTAAAAAAGTAAATCTTAAAGATCTACCTGATTTAGAGGGTTTAATTTATAAAAAGGAAATTTATTTCTTTAGTCGTTATGAAATTAAAGAGTTACTTCTGGTAAAGTCACTGATGAAAGATCCTGAGAAATTTGCGATAGAACTTTATGTTCCAATTAGTAATAAAGATAATTTGCAGTATGTCTTTGAAAGTGAATTAAATCCATCCTACCATGCGAAACACGATTGTGAACGACTTAATTCAAATTTTAGAAATTTCGAGATTCCGTTTGAAATTAAACAGCGAGCCCGAGATAGGGCATCAAATGAAGGTAAGTCTAATAAGGACATTGACGCATTCGAAAAGCTTCAGGTTGTTGAATTTAGAAACTGGTTTAGGGAACACTTCAATTTATTTCAAAATGAACCAGAAGAGTTTCTTAGGAGGCTTGATGTTAGGTGGAATGTACAAAGAAATATTAATGAAATAGAAAGAGATAATTCAGGTGTTGAAGATATAGAAAATTTGAACTTGGAGGAATTGGAAAAAGAAATAGATAGAATTATCAGCTCTGCCGGTCAATTTTTTACAAACAATCCTGATAAACAAGAAATAATTAGACGTTTTCAAAAAATGACATTTCTTGCCTACAAGAAAGATAAAATTCTCAACAACGATTCAGATCTTTCCGATGATGAATTACGTACATTCTTATACAACTACGATATAAAATTTAAAAAACCGATAATAAAACTATTAAAGCAGTATTATCGAGTGAAATATAATCCTGACTTGACCTTTGATGGTATGTTATTGGAGAAATTAAATTTTAGACCATGTATGAATTGTCACCCTCAATAAGTCTTAATAAACGGTTTTTATTCTGAGCCATATTATAATTCAAAATGTTTTTACTTAAAGTCAATTTCAAATGAAAATAGAACTCACAAACTTCTCATTATTTCCAGACAAAACTGTTTTTAATATTAAGCCACTTACCTTTTTAATTGGAGCAAATAATAGTGGTAAAAGTACATTTTTGAAGGCTATGACTATAGCTGCTAATGAGCATTTTTACACAAATAATTTTAATATCGATAGCATAAAATATCACATTAGAGATTCTAAAAAATCAGTACAAATTAGTTATGAGGTGAGTAGTAACATTTTTAAAGAATTGATTTGGACCACTTTTGATATTCCTGGAGAGGGCCTTGAAGATCATTTAGATGTTGAGAGCCTCCGATATAAGAATAATAAAAATGAGGTCATACTTGAATTAAAAATCAGAGAAGATTTAAAACAAGAAAAAATTGAAAATATTGAATTGCAATATTATGTAAAGCTAGACTTAAGGAAGTTTTATGTTATTTTGAATGAATATAATTTAGCACAGGATATTGATGCATTTAAAAATATTTTTAGAAATAAATTAATATTGGATGGATTTGTATTGCGCCCAAGATATGATGAAAAATTATATTCAGATTACAGGCAAGTTGAAAAATGGTTTTTTGAAAATGGTGTAATCGATTTTATAGAAAAACATACAATTGAAGATATCAGTGTTAATATGCGTCAGGCAATACTTGATTATTTTATTCCTTTTTTTCGGCCGATATCTAAAAGAAATAATTTTAATGACAAGGTGGATCTTGTTCAAATTAGAAATTCTGAATTAAGTATACCAAAACGAGTTTATGAAGGAAATGAATTTATTGTAAAACAGCTTTTAAAAAGAAAAAGTTATTTTCAGCATGAAGAAATTGATTTAGATTTCGTCGATAAATGGATGCATAAGTTTTTTGGCTCAGGAAGCAGCATCGATGTATATGCACCATTTCTACCGACGTCTGCAATAACTGAAATCAAATTAAATGGGAGACATTTGACAGAATTAGGTGTTGGATTTTCAAAAATTTTACAGCTTATTCATTTTTTAGGGAGCCTTAGCCTAAATGTAACGGATGCGTACGTTAATTTTGAAGATCATATAAAGAAAAATACAAAAGGGAAAATCATCAATACTAAAATAGTACAAGGATTTATTGATTCTAAATTTATTGTTATTGAAGAGCCAGAAACAAACTTACACCCAGATTTTCAAGTTCTATTGGCAGAGATGATTTATGACATTTCTCAACAGTCGGGATATCATATCATAGTTGAGACTCATAGTGAGTATATGATACGTACAATGCAATATTTGGTCGCAAAAAATCCTGAAACATCGGAAAATGTTGGTATTTTAAATTTTGGATCTGGTAAGGAAATAGGTAAAGTGAAGAATATCGAAATCGAGCCAAATGGCAGTTTAAGCGATAGCTTTTACAGCGACTTTTTTCATTTGGCAGAAGATATTAAATGGAAGATTAGTGCATTAAATCATAACCGTTTAAACTAATTATAATGTTGCTCTACATTGACGAAGAGTTCATTCAAAAATTTGAATCTAGGTTAAAGGAGATTAATTCAATCGACCATCCTATTGAATCTGAGGTCTCTAATCGCTTATCTCAAATTTTTAAGAAATATGCTGAAGTTCAATTATTTACCGATTTAAAATTCGAAGAATTTTCAAATTTTTATTTATTGAGGTTGGCAGTTAGTATCAATCCTTGCATTCGTTCCAAAGAAGATTTTTTTAGTCTTATTACAAAATCTTCTGATCAAACCCCAATCCTTGCCTTTACAGGTTCAGATGAGTCAATTATTGCAATTGCTGAGAAAAATCATGGACTGTCATTCACAATTTCAAACTATGTTGAGCGTCTCGTTGCAATCTTAGAAAAAGAGAGTTCTATTCGTTTTGCGGAATTACAAAATAAATTTAATTGGAAAGATTTAAAACAATTTTTAGGATGGCGGACGAAATCAATGGTTCTTGTGGATAATTACATCTTGAAAGATCAACGAAAAATCAATGCAAATCTAAAGCCTTTATTGCAAACAATTATTTCAAACGTTGAGGTTAAGGAATTTAAAATTTTAGTGAATAAGGATGAGTATAAACAAAATCGTAGCGCTGATGTATCAATCAACTTCTTATCAATAGAATCTAATATAAATGATTATATAGAAGATTTAGATGGGCAATTTTCAGTTAAAATAAAATCCTTTAGCAAATCCAATAGTAAGTACGATTTACATGATCGCCGCTTATACATGCGCTATGCAATAATTGAAATTGGTCAAGGATTTGATTTATTGCCAATAGACCCAAGTCGTTTTTATGACAGGAAAATAGAAATCAGAACGGTCTTCACCAAGGATACTCATGATGATTTTAGATATTTATATAAAGGTATTGAGAATCTTTTGAGATAAGCAAGGATAAATTAAAAAGCTCTAAAATCCACCAAATCAAAAGCATTGGGGTCCTCACTCTTTTTGTAAATTAACTCAATTGGTTTTAGGTTATTTAAGGCAAACTTTAAATCTGCTTCCAGCTCTTTAGATTCAATTTTGAAGTATTTGCCGACAAGTTTTGTCATTTCTATTCTTTCTCTGTCATCACCAGGAAAACGGGGTTCTTCGATCTCAATATAGTGTTCAGTAATTTTAATTGAGAGGTAAGTGCTTTTGGGTAGATTATGAAATTTATACGGTTGAGGTTTACCGTAAATTACCGGATGAAATTTAAATTTTAATAATTGGATTTTCAATAGTAAAAATCAAGGATTATGATTTAATTCTCTTCTGTTCTTTTGATAAACCAAATAAATAACAGCCTAAATTCCAATCAATATTAGATATGTAAAAAAGTTAATTTTTATTGAAACACTTAATGGTGATGCAGTTTGAAAAAGTGAAACTTGCAGCCATCAATTCAATTTTAATTTGTAATATTTTCCTAATGTTGATTTTTGGCAATTTGACTTTTCATATGCAGTGCTAATATAAATATATTGATTTTATTTCAAGTTTTATTGATTTGAATATTTTAAAATGCAATATTTAATATCAAAAATTGATACAAATAATTTTAATTTGATATTAAAAAAAATAAAAAAGGCACTTATTGTATAGTGGCACACGATTTGCCTAAAGAGGGCAAACCCAAAAATAAATGACAAACTACAAGATTAGCGAGCCGTATTCAACTTATTTTCAGAAGTCAATGGTCTTTTTGTTTCCGCTTGCCGGAATTCCTTTTCATGAGGAAATAAAGCCTTTGAAATCTTATTTGCATGTGAATGGTTTAGTCGCTTATCAGGATTCGGAGTTTATTTTGGAATTTGAGAGGACTCAAGAGGTTCAAGATTTTTTAACTTCTGTTATTCGTAAATCAAATCGCTTGAAGCAGTTAAGTGGTTTGAGTAGGACGATATATGTTTTTGTTGATCTATCAGATTTGAAGCAGGACTATTTCAACTTTTTGAATGGGAATTATTCTAAGATTTCGCCTTTGTTGAAACAGAAGATTTTGAATTTTCATAGTCACAACCCTGCTAATTTGCCCTATATCCATAGCTTTTTGTTCCCGGAACGCTATTTTGAGCTATATGCAAAGATGTTTGATGTTACTGTAGAGTTACTAAAAGGAGTTGGTGAGTTAATCGATAAACCAGATCAAAACCGAGAGTCTTTTACGGATCCAGAAATAAGAAGTAGTCGTACACCAGAGCGGATGTCGCTTACTTATAAGCCTTTTAGTGACGAATTAATTAAGCAACTTTCTTTGGTGCAATGAAATATTAAAAATAACTTTAAGTCAAGTTCTTTGAGTCGGAATAGAAACTTTTTTGAATTCGCTATCTAGCCTTAGGCCTACACAGATAGTTGCTGGGTTTTCCCAGCGCAAGGTCACACTTGTAGAAAAAGAAAGAAATAGTCAATATTGAAAATATTGATACAGCTTTTAACTTTTCAGTGAACTGAAAAAGGACCCCGGGGGGTCAAATTAAGAATCAAGTCTATTCCACTCAAAGTGCTTTTTTGAAATGGAAAAAGAAGAACTCAATCAACAATTATTAACCGTTAAAGACCCTAAATCTTTTGCGGAACTTCTTGATACCTTTGTAAATAGGACTGCAGAAAATGCATCCAACTTCAAGGTTACCGAACGGAAGCTTTCTTATTATTTAGCCAGCAGTCGGAAAAAGCAGCGTTATTTTACTTTTTCTATTCCCAAGAAATCAGGCGGCACGAGAACTATTCATGCTCCAGCATTTGAGTTATTGATATTACAACAGGCGGTTAAGAATTTACTAGAAGAGTTGTATGAGCCACATTATGCGGCATATGGGTTTTGTAAATCTCGATCAATCGTAGACAATGCTTGGTTGCATGTAGGTCGTCAATTTGTTTTTAATATTGATCTTAAAGATTTTTTTCCATCTATTGAACAGGGCAGGGTGTGGGCAAGACTTCAGCACCCACCTTTTAATTTCAATGAGTCCAATGGCCAGCTTTTTATCGCAAATTTTATTGCTAACATTTCTTGTGTTGTGCAAAAAGTTCAGCGTTATACTCAAGAATTAGGTTGGCAAACACTCACTAAAAGTGTTTTGCCTCAAGGAGCAGCAACCTCGCCTTTGTTCTCCAATATCGTATCAGAAAGGTTAGATCGCAAGTTGAGTGGCTTAGCGAAATCATACGGTTTGAAGTATTCTCGTTATGCAGATGACATCACCTTTAGTTCGGATCATCATGTTTATAAAGATGGTTCAAGTTTTAGACGAGAGTTATATAAAATAATCAGAGACGAAGGGTTTTTCATAAATCAAAAGAAAGTTCGTTTGCAACATCAAGCTTACAAGCAAGAAGTTACGGGTCTAACCGTCAATGAGAAAACTAACGTCAACAGAAAATGGCTTGCAGAACTCAAAAAATGGATGTTTTTATGGGACCGTTACGGTAAGGTTCAAGCCATGAAATGGTATTTTGAAAAACACAAAGAACTGACCGGTAAGAAGCAGATGCATGTTGATTTTTTTGAAAAACACATTTTTGGCCAGCTTCATTTTCTATCAATGGTTAAGGGTAAAGAGGATCCTGTATTTCGAAAGTTGATGGAATGGGCGGTATTATTAAGACAAGGAAAACGGAAAAGCACCGACAAAAGAAGTCAATACAAACAAGAACCCAAATCTGATTTGGACAAAGCAATTGAAGCACTACTCAAAGAATTCAATTTGCAAATCCCTGATTCAGAACAAGGAGCACAACTCTAATTAGCAAGTGGAAGCAAAAAAAGAGAACCTAAATAAACTTTTGACTCTCGTTAAAGAAATTCAAAAAGATCCAAAGAACAAATGGTTCAAGGATGCCCTTTTGGCTGATATTTTTGGCATCGAAGAAAACACAGAAAGCCACACCTGGATCACCAAAATCAACATGATCGAAAAATACCTGAGTATCGATGGATTCCAGGTAATTGATTATTCTTTCATTGAAAACGAACGTGTCCGCAACCAACTGATATGTGACAATATTGAAATGTCTCGACATCGCCTAGGCAAAAGATCAGGTAAAGTGGATTTTGAAGAATTTTGTCGCTTTGCTACATTGCAGATAGAAGAGATGATGAATTATTTTTATGCGATCAAATTCAATAACGACTTGAGTGAAATCATCAATTTTGTAAAAGCTAATATTCCTGAGAATTTTGAGGTGAAGGCTAACTCAATAGGTGCAATTTCTTTGTGGTGTAAATTTGAAGCTTTTGTAACTAGCAACGAGCTAAAATCTTTTGGTAAACTTCATCATGTAATTAATTTGTTAATCAAGTTCCGAAATGAAGGCTCCCATCGAAATTCACTTGCGGACAATAAGGAAGATGATGCGCTAAGAGAAGCTGAGGTAAGGGGCTTCTTTGGTTTTGTGGATTTTAAGAGATTTTCCCCTGCTGAAACCAACGCATACAATAAAGTACAGTACATTCTTTTCAAGCGAAAACAAGATTTTGAATTGGTGGCTTTGAATCTAGAGTATTTAAAGGAGGCGGTGAGGTTGTCCGTACCAAAAATTAATTGATTCTAAGACTTTTTAAATGAAAAACCGAGTATTTTCTTCTTTAGTATTGGCCGACTTCCACGAGTAATTTAGAAGCATAAAAAAGATTGAGTTTTTCAGGTGTTTAGTTTCTTACCCTGAACGTGCCTTTGCCAAACTGTTTTTAATTGCTTACCGCTCTGCTGACATTTTGTTTTCAGTTGTCTAAATATTCATTTCCTAGTTCTTCAAGTTGTTCTCGATACTTTTCTGTAAACGCTTTGATGTCTGCCTGCATTCTTCGTCTCTCAAAATTTTGTTTATGTGTCGCGTCTTTATTTGCGTGGCAAAGAACACAAACACATTCAAGGTTATTTCTTCGATTATTAAGTTTATTTCCGCTTTTATGGTGAACGTGAATAAATCGTCTGTCACCTGGTTCATCAACTTTAATTCTGCAATTCTCACAAGTATATTCTTTCTCTCGTTTATACTCTCTACTTATTTGTTGCCAGTCAAGAGTGTAACCGAAAATATCAACTTCTACTTCTATGTTAATGTCTTCCAGTTCTTGTTGGTCTAATAAGCTAAAAAAGCCTTGTGTATCTGAATAATCTGCGATAGAAGATTGATTTCGACAATAGCCACACAAATCAAGATTTATATTTTTGTAAACTTGTCCATTGTCTCTATCTTCGATTGTTACTGTATTTGAGTTGTGCCAAAAATAACGACCGTCGAATTGTCCTCTGTTTCTCTGACCAAGAACTGTTTGGCAATTAGTAATGTGAAATTTAGGGAAGCCAAACCTTTCAACATCGGGATATTTTAGATACATATAACCTTTGTATTCTTGTCCGTCAATGGTCAAATAAATTGCGTCCTCTCTAAAATCAATATTTCCTGCTTGTTCTTCTAGGGTTAAATCTCGCCTAATAACCCGGAAACCGCTCTCTAAAGGCTCTGGATAGCCAAGTTGTGAAAGACGTTTTGCAAGATTAAAAAAATTGTAAAGCATTATTTGTTTAATTGTTCAATTACATGTTCTACTAAAACTTCGCTTGTCGTGACAATCCTAAATTCAACTCGCCTTGATTTTTCTTTGTCAATCGGCTTTTTAGAAAGATAGGTTAGTTCTTTTTTACTGTCAAGAGTTCTTCCATAAGAAAGTCCGTTTGCAGTCAACCAAAATTGCAAAAGTTGCTCTGTCTCCGTAGGTAGTTTTTTGTAAGACGGCAAGCTTCTTAGAAATTGTAATACATTTCTAGAACGATCTTGTGAAAGCTGAACATTATCAATATATGGATCATTCGTGCTGTGAATTGGAACATCGTCAGTGTGTCCTTCAATTCGTATTTCTGCAATTTTTTCTTTGTATTTGTCTTGTGTAATTACACTCAAATATTTTGGAAAAAATACTGTAAGTATTTGCTGAAAAACTGGTGTGATGTCCGATTTGCCAGACTGAAAAAGGACATTCGGATTTGTGAATTTAATGGAAAGATCTTTGTCAAGGTCTAAATTCCATTTTTGATAATCATGTTTAAAAGCTTCCCGTAATTCGTTATATAAGTTCTCTTTGGTTTGTTTGTATTCTTCAAAAATTTTGTCTTGTTGTTTTTTTTGAAATTGTACAAGTCCCATATAAGAGAGAGAAATGAACAGAAAGATAACCATTAATACGGTCATCAAGTCTGCATAAGGTATCCAAAAACTTTCTTTCTTACTCATTATTTACGGTTAGTTGGGATAAATCTTTGAATACATTGATCAAGGTTTTGTAGTGTATCGTTTAGTCTTTCATAAAACTCTGCATTGATATTATCCAAATCTTCCCCTAATCTTGTGCTTGTTTCTTTTACTATTGAAACTACTTTGGTCATTTCTTTACGATACTTATCCCAAACATCTCCATTAAAATCTCTAAACTCTTCTAGTTTTAAAATTAGAATTTGTGACGCCTCTTTAAAATTCTTTTCAGTTTTTACCCAATCGTTCAGTTTTGAGGTGGTTTCATCAAAACTTTCTGTTGTTTTTTCAAGTGTTCCAATTGTGGTAGTAAGTTTGTTTGTAATTTCTTGAAACTTACCGTCCTCGATCATTACTCTGTTTAATTGTTCAACGATCAAATTTAGTTTGCTATCATCATCAGTAAGAGTTCTAGTATTATCTGCAACTTGTTTTAGCGTTGTCGCTGAAATTGTAAATAATTCTGTTGTTTTCTGAAAATGTTCAGTAAGTGTTTGAACTTGTTCCTTATTCTGGTGCTGCCAATCATTCAAATTTTTAACGCTGTTGTTAAGTTCTGCAAAATTTTCTTTTACTAAACGATTAATAAGATCACTCATTTGAGTATTAAATTGTTCTGTTGTTCGCTTCATTACTTCAACAAGTGCTTCTGTGTTGTTTTCCTTAAGTAATTTTGAAAACTCATCAAACTTCTTTGCTGTGAGTTGGTTATTCTCACTCATTGCTTTGATAATTTGGTCTGTATTGTTATTTGCTTTATCAGAAGTTGTTTTTTGTTCTTCACGCAAATTTTTAAGTTGGTCAATTATTTCAGTATTACTTTTAACTGATGTGGTATTTATTAACTTAATGCCTTCTGATGTGTTTTGTTGGTTGTCAGTTGTAGTTTTGTGCAGATTGACTACTTCTTTTTCAAGGGATGAAAGTTTGGCTGAAATTTTTAATTCAATATCGTTACCGAAAGATTCAATAAGCTTTTCAATTTGCTTTTCATTATCTTTCTTCATTTCATGTACAGCAAACGTTAGTTCGCTGATTGCCGAAAGTTCGTCTGTTTGTTTTCTGGGTCTATTTGGATTGTCGTCAATTTGTTTTTGTATAATGGCATTCCATTTTTGGAAAATAATCAAACCGATAATTCCTGCCATTGTTGCTACAAAGGCAAGTCGAAGTCCTTTTAAAAGATCGGGAATTGAGCCTTGTATGTCGGTTGTGTTAAAGTCCCAAATACCAATTGTTATACCTAATGCTGTGCAAAAAATTCCAAGTGTTGGGAAAACAGGTGGAATACTTTCAAACACATAACTATTGTTCCAAAAACTTGTTTTGTCTGCGGTGTTTGTAATTTGATGATGTTTGTGCCTTCGGATGAATATAACACTAAAAATTGTCCAAATTCCAAATAGGATAAAGGGTAAAAGTAATTCCGTCATATTATTTTAATGTATATCGTCAGTATATAATGGAACGATGGAAAGTATAATGCTAGTTGATGAATTCATGTATTATTATTTAAATTTAGTTAATTACAGAAACACCAAAAAGAAAAAATCAATCAACTTTATCAAAGATGTTAGAAGGGAGCCAAGAAAAATCATTAATTCAGAATGGATTTCTAAGCAAAAATCGGCATCAAATAGAGACTTGTTATAGATACAGGTACCGGAGGAAGTAAACTTATTGAATTTGGTTTGGTATTCTTAAGCGAGTTTGAGAAATATTCTCCATAAGTCCAAAGTCTGTTAGGGAGTATATTGCGAAATACTCTTTTATTCCAGATTGTTTGCAACAAATATGCAATCAATTAACATACCTTTGCTCCAACAAATTTTAATAATTATGAAAGAGAATTTTGAATGGGGGCTAAATGATGATATTCGGTTGAATATCAAAGTGAATAGGAAAGTTTGGACGAGTAGTGATCTGCAACAAAAGCCAGAATCAAATCAGGACATTTCGAAAAATGCTAATAAAATCGATGCTGTTAAAATAGTTAAAAGACAACAGCTTTCAATTGATGATATTGATATTTCAAATCTACCCATTCAGAAATTGTTGCCTATTCCATTCCTTGAATGTATTGAGTCCTTTTCATTAATTGAGCGAGGAGAAAGTCTAGTTTTTATTGATTTGACAATGCATGAAAAATGGCTTGTGTATCTTATTCAAAAAATACAAGATTCTACAATTATTGAGGATCAATTAAAAAGTAAAAATGCTTTTGGGTCTGATAAACTGGAGGTTGATATTACTGAGATGGAGAATGCTACAACATTTGGAATTTATACAAATCATCAAACTTTTAGAATGATATTTAGTGACAAATTCAATAATGTAATGCTTATCTGTGGTTTGCATATTTTACGAGCAAATCATGAAGTGATTGATGAAAAAATTAGTCAGGAAAAGATTAAAAAAGGAGTAATAAATCGTATCGTCAGCAAATGGATCAATTAACAGACTTCGATAGAAGAGTGCTTTCGGGTGAGGTTTGCCCGTATTGCAAGTGTGATACAAAAAGAGTAACGGATAGGGAAATCTATGGTCCTCAGTCCAATTATAATAAAGTGTTTATTCAGTGTGTGGAAAATAGTGATCACTATGTTGGGACATATGCGAATGGTCGTTCACTCGGAAGATTAGCAGATGCGAAATTGCGACGCTATAAGCGAGAGGGGCATGTTGTTTTTGATAAGCTTTGGCTTGGTGACCATCCAACATTTAAAAGTAGAGATGAAGCTTATCTGTGGCTGTCAAAGAAAATGGGAATTCCCAAAGAATTAACGCATTTTGGAATGTTTGACAATGAACAGTGTTTAAAAAGCATACAAATTGTAAAGGAATTTTCTAAAACACCTAAATGGTTAAGGTTTTTTTTAAAGTAAATTATGGCACAAACTAAAAACGCAACATTGCGATATAAAGTACTAGATGATTGTCTAGGAAATCCTAGTAAGCGATATACTTTTCAGGAATTGAAGGAAAGGGTGAATAGCGTCATTATGGAATTTAATTCAAATTGGGGCGGTATTAGCGATCGTCAACTTCGTTATGATTTACAGTATTTGGAAGATTTTTACAATGCTCCTATTGTGATGACCAAAGAGGGTCGTACTAGATACTACAGCTATGAAGGACCCAGTCAT
>Ga0208439_1000284_pt1 | contig 20139 bp, 18 predicted proteins | sample ColrivemetaGS703_FD_187621 | JGI IMG/M metagenome (GOLD analysis project Ga0208439, IMG submission 187621) | Estuarine microbial communities from the Columbia River estuary - Freshwater metaG S.703 (SPAdes) (version 2) | ecosystem: Environmental > Aquatic > Marine > Intertidal zone > Estuary ...
ATCGCTCTCAACACGCTGGAATACAACGGCGCCAAGATGCACACCCTAGACATCGATAAAAAAGACATCGACCTACCCCTATTCAATTACTTTCATCGCGACAACGAAGCAGACTATGTCTACATCACCTACGTCACCCGCACCGAAGATGGCTACGTCATCTGGTTCCGCTACCTCCCCGACAAACCCACCACTTTCGAAGAAGATTTCGCCATTTTAGAATACGAGGGCAAGCGATGAGGGTGCACATCTTTCCCAACGAGGTCTTCATCGAAAGAAACCCCTCAGAACAAAGTGCCTCTTGCGAATTCCTATTCAAGGGGCACCAGTTCTACCTCTCGCATAAACACGAATTCAGCCTACACCACAACAAACACCACTTTGTCTGCAAAATCGACGGCCAGCAACATAGTTTCGGCGTCGCGAGGAGCAAACTCGGCGCAGGGTCATACGGCAACAGACCTGTCATCGAGATCGAAGGAAAAATCTACAGATTTAGCGTACTTTGGCCTGATGGCGAAGGAAGATTTGGTGTGAGGTTGGGGGTGTGAAATTAAAAAAGTTAAACGTAATTAGTTTACGTCCTAAAGTTGTTTCTTTGAATTGTAATTTAAAACAATCAATATGAAACCACAAAGACTGATTCCACTCAAATACTTCATCCCAGCTCACAGCCCTTACCGACCATTTAACTTAACTTGCCCAGTCTGCGAGCACAGCTCATCCTTTTCTGAACATATGCGCCTAAACACCTCCAATGGTTGCGTATATCTTTGGGCCTACCAGTGTCAGGACTGTGGTAAGAAAAGAAATTCTGACGAAGTACAGGAAAATGGCGTAACAGTTGCCTTGCAAGAACCCTGCGATTGCGGTGGCCAATTCCGCCGAGATCGAAATATCTTTTGTCCAAATTGCCATTACAGAAAATCAAAAGAAAACTGCCGCTCTGAAAAGCTCACGGTCACAAAAGAAGAAATGGAGCAAATTAATCAACGAAATGGAACGGAAGAGATGACTTTACCCTTTGGGAAGAGTGAGGAGTTTGAGTGGGTGGTGGATTCAGCAAATTAAATAAGATCAATTTTCAAAAACTACTGAAAGTTATTTTGTTGATAAAATCGATTTTTAGTAAGTAAATTTCACCACTTCAGAACGAGGTATTTTACTAATTTTGGATACATGAGTAATCCACGATTTTCAGGACACGAGACTTTTCACTGCAGGCATTTTTGGCTAAAAAAAGGCTTTGATTTTATTGAGCAAGGTCTAGAATTTAACGACCCGCAAGCAGTTGTTAATCTTGGTGTTGGTAAAAACATGGTCAGTTCAATTCAACACTGGCTGAATGCCTTCAGCCTGATTGAAAACAATGATCTTTCTGAATTTTCAATGCGTGTTTTTGATAATGATGGTTACGATCCCTACCTAGAAAATAATGGGAGCTTATGGCTTTTGCATTACTATCTTTTGAAAAAAGATTACGCATCATTATACAGGTTAACTTTTCTGGATTTTCGCAAGACAAGAATCTCCGCTGAATTCAGCGAAGAACAACTAAACGATTTCATTCTAAAACTAACTATCAGGAACGGATTTAAAATAAGTTCCAAAACCATCGAAAATGATGTAAAGGTTTTGATTCGAAATTATGTCCCTCTTTATAAAAAAGGTTCAAAAAGTCTAGAAGATGACTTTTCATCGCTATTGATCAATCTTGATCTAATCACCAAAGTAAATAACTCATTTATAAATGGATCTCAGGAATTTAAATTCCTATATAACGCTAAATCAAATTTACCATCAAGATTATTACTATTTGCAGTCATGGACACTTTTGAAGATCAGATGTCTATTGCAGTGAATGACGTACAGATTGAGGTCTCAGATTGCTTCCTATGCAACCGAGAGGGGACCGAAAGTAAATTACAGGAATTACAAGAGTTGGGCTATATTGTTTATAAGGACGATGCTGGGCGAAAAGAAATTCAAATCAAGAAGAAAATAACAAAATGGACGATTTTAAACGATTACTATGAAAAGGGCATTTAAAATCTCCACTAATATATTACGTGATTCAATTCAAGATATCAATTACATCGTAACAAAGAACTCAAACGATGTATTTGATAAAATCATGTTCAGTCATAGTAAAGGTCAAAATTCCTTTACTGTTATCGGCTCATACGGAACCGGAAAATCTTCCTTTCTTTGGGCAGTTGAACAACATCTCAGTGGGGCAACAAAGTTCAGCTTACAATCCGCTGAACTTAATTCAGATGTAACGTCCTACAAGTTTATCAAAATCATTGGTGAAAATAGATCGTTTAAAAAAACGCTTTGCGAGGCATTTGAATTACCCTCCGCAGTAGAAGTTTCAAATAAGCTTATTCTAAAAGAGCTAGATAAAAAAATCAACCAACTCCAGGAATCAAAAATTGGTTTGGTCTTACTGGTTGATGAGTTTGGTAAACAACTTGAATACATCGCAAAAAATGATGTAGATGAAATGTACTTCATTCAAGAATTATGTGAATACTTGAATGACCCTCTAAAGAATGTTTTATTCATTACAACATTACATCAGAATATTGGCGCCTATTCTAAAGGTTTAACAAAGGCAAAGCGTTCCGAATGGGATAAAGTTAGAGGAAGATTACTTGAGATAACTTTTGATGAGCCCATTGAACAGCTTTTATATTTTGCGTCCAAAAGACTTGCTGAATATAAACCAAAAAGCAGCAAAGATTTTGAAAGGTTAATTAAACAGACAATTAAGTCTAACTTATTAGGTAAAATTGGTGATACAGATCTTAATTTTTTTGAAGATCTTTTCCCGTTAGATCCTTTATCTGCTGATATTTTAACAAAGTCCTTACAGCGTTACGGTCAAAATGAGCGCTCACTTTTCACTTTTCTAGAATCTGAATTTATTGAAAAAGTAATCCAAGAAAACAGGATTTTTAATGTAGCAGATTGCTTTGATTATCTGATTTCAAATTTAAATTCTGAAATAGAGGACTCCGAAAAAAATCCATTCAAACCACAATGGAAGGCAGCTACTATTGCACTTGAAAGAGCTGAATTTATCATTGATTTCGACTACTCTTCATCTGCTAAGATTATCAAATTAATCTGTCTGTCAAACATTTTTTCAAATGCAAATGGCAAACTAGACGATAAATTCATAAGTAATTATGCTAAACAAGCGTTGGGCGTTAAAAACCCTGAGCAAATTCTCGACTTATTAAAATCTAAAAATATAATCAAGTTTTCTCACGCAAGGAATAAGTATAATTTCATAGATGGGACAGATATTGATATTGAACAAGAATTAGTAAATGCAGTTCAATTCATTGATTCGGAAGTAAATCTTGTTAATAGACTCAAAGAATATGTCCAATTTGACTTTGTTCCTGCCAAGAGAATTCAATATCAAAAAGGGACTCCTCGTTTTTTCGAATATCGAATAATTGAGGAGTTGGCAATTGAAAATCCACAAAATGAAATTGATGGTTTTGTCCATTTAATTTTCAATGAGAATATTACTGAACAAGAAATTTTATCCTTTTCAAAAGAGAATTTTGGAGCACATATCTATGCTTCATTCAGGAAGATTAATGAACTAAAATCAACACTTCTTGAAATTGACAAAATAAATTATGTCATAGCAAAATTCCCGGAGGATAAAGTTGCACTCCGTGTACTAAATGAAGAGAAGTCGTTTTTTCAAAATCAAATTGAAGTATCACTTAGAAACGATTTAGTTAACGAAGAAGGAAATACTTTTTGGTGTTTTAATGGCGAGCCACTGAAAATCCATTCAGAGGAAGCATTTAATAAAAAGCTAAGTGATATTTGCGATCAAGTTTATTCAAAAACGCCAATATTTTTAAATGAAATGGCGAATAAGGAGGTGCTTTCTACACCAATCCTTACAGCAAGAAAGCAGCTTATTAAAGCACTAATAGAAAATGGTGAGTATGAAGATTTGAAATTTTCCAAGTCCAATTTCCCACCTGAAAAAACTATTTACTTATCGCTTCTCAAAAAAACAGGAATTCATAGTCCATTCAAAGCTGCAGTTTATCGTTTTCAAAAACCTTCGGATTCCTCATTTAAGTTTCTATGGGAGAGCTCTGAAGAATTCTTAGATAGTTGTAAGGAATCTCGAAGACCAATTTCTGAATTTTATGACTTACTAAAAGGAGGTGAATTCAAACTGAAGCAAGGATTTTTAGACTTCTGGATACCAGTTTTTTTAATTCTCAAAAAAGAAGATTATTCATTATACTCTTCTGAAGGAGAGTATATTCCTCATTTGACTCCTGATATTATGGATCTTATCCATAAAAATCCAAATCGTTTCCAAATCAAGAGATTAATTACGGAAGGAGTTAATCTTGAATTCTTCCATTCTTACAAAGAGCTTGTCGGATACAACGAAAGTAATATTAAGGGCTTAGAAAGCAGTTATATTACTATTTACAGTAATTTCTTACGCTTTTATAGAGGTCTAGAGGAATATTCAAAGAATACTAAGCAACTTTCCCCTGAGGCTGTTGGAGTTCGTGATGCAATTTCAAAAGCTAAAGACCCAGAAACTGCCCTATTTGAATTAATTCCAAGAGCACTTGGATTTACGAGTTTATCAAAATTATCGAAGAATAACATTGAATTTCTTGACGCACTGAAACTTGCGATAAAAGAGATTAGAACAGCTTATTCAAATTTGGTTGACACACTTGAACAAAATATTTTAAAATCTATCGGGATAAAGGCTTCCTCCTTCGAAGAATCTAAGTACCAAATTACCGAAAAGTTTAGCTCAATTGATGTTAATTTGATTTCAAATGATCGAGTAAAAATATTTTATAATCGTGTGATGTCTCCACTCGATGTGAAACATGCCTACTGGGAATCTCTTGCAGATGCAGTTTTAGGAAAGCGACTTGATAAAATTCAAGATAATGAAATTCCTTATTTGATAGAACAGTTGAAAAGCAATTTCAACATGCTAACTGATTTTATTGTACTTCATGAAAACTCAAAGCAAAGTAAAGAGGAAATCATTCAATTAAATTTCTTAAGTTCGAATGGGCAAATAAATTTCAAGAAGAACATCATTAAAAAGGTTGAACTAGAAGCTAAGTCGACTGCCCTAAAGAATAGAATTGAACAAATATTAGATAAAGATAGCGACGTCAACAAGTTGACATTGGTGAATATCTTAACTAATTTATTTAAGGATTAATGGCTGAAGTTAAACACATCTTAGGCATCTCAGGCGGAAAAGACAGTGCTGCGCTCTCTATTTACATGAGTGAGAAGTTCCCGTCTCTTGATATTGAATATTATACAAGCGATACTGGACGCGAATTAGATGAAACTTATGCCTTAATTGAACGCCTCGAAAGTAAGCTCGGAAAGCGCATCTTTAAACTTGACGCAGTTGACTTAACCAACATTGCGGATCAAAGTGCTTTTGATCATTTTCTGAATATGTATGGCGGTTACTTACCCTCATCAACAAGCCGATGGTGTACCAAAAAACTCAAATTAGACCCCTTTGAATCCTACATTGGTGACACTCCTACAATCTCTTATGTAGGGATTCGAGGCGACGAAGATCGTGATGGTTATATATCGAAAAAACAGAGTGTTCAATCAATTTTTCCATTCAGACGTAATATCTGGAGTGAAGATGTGAACAAGTTAGTACTTGCCAACAAAAACAAGTCAAATTTCATTTCAAAACTTAAATCCATCGGAGAGAACACTCAATTTGAGTCTATGGCTCAAAATGACATCACTCCTACTTTCACTCTAAAACAAAAATTGAACGCCTTACTAGATCTAGATACGATCATATATAACAAAGTTGTTTTTGCTCTTCTTAAGGAAACAGATTATCCTGTTGGTAAGCTAGACTATTTTCCGCTAGTTGAAAACGATGAGAATCTAGTAAGGGATGATATTTTTGCCATTCTCGAAAACTCAGGTGTCGGAATACCAGCCTATTACAAACCAATGGAATATCATGTTGAAATAGATGGCGAAATTAAAACTGGAACATACAGCCGCAGCCGATCTGGATGTTTCTTCTGTTTCTATCAACAAAAAATCGAATGGGTTTGGCTATACGAAACTCATAATGAACTTTTCCTCAAAGCCATGGAATATGAAAAGGCTGGCTATTCATGGATGGATTCAGAAACATTGGAAGAGTTAGCTAAACCAGAAAGAATAGCTAATATCAAAAAAGAACATTATTTACGAATGAACCGCAACAATCAAAACAAATCCTGGCAAGACCAAATTATGGAAGCTGAGGGAGAAGGTTGTGCAAGTTGTTTTATATAGATGGAGGTTAATAATATAGAATATCAAACTTTGTTGTTTTATAAAGACAATAATATTAGTTTATTGCCTAACAAACCAGGTATATATTACTGGGTTTATTTCCCTGATATCGACCCAAATTTGGACACTCAAAAATTCATAGAAGAATTTACCAAATACTCTTCAGTGTCTTTAAGCCTACCTGAAAAATTTAAATTATATAAATTTAGAGCTGAAGTCAATGAACTTTGGTTTAATGATTCTGATAATTCTTCATTACTCGGATTATCACGAGGAAGGTCTCAAGAATTAATCTCATATTTATCAGAATCTATTGAGAACAGAAAAGCTTTTATGGATTACTTCAAGTTTTTATGCTTTTCAAGACCATTTTATGTAGGCATGACAGAAGATTTGAAAAATAGACTTAATTCTCATGTTACAGGCCAAGGTTCCGACATATTGGAAAACATTGAATTATTAAACATTAAAAAAAATTTTATTTGGATTTCTTTTCAACTTTACCCAACGAGTATGAACTCCAAATTAATCAAAATACATGAAGAAATTTATCAACGATTTGTAAAACCTGGACTAACTAAAAAATTTGGATAATGAGTTTAAATGCTTTGAAAAAATTAAATAATAGTATTGATAAATCAAAATTAGACATATCAAATGTTTACGAGGTTTATCAAGGTGGATTTGGAAATGATCCAAATACAATTCCAACATATATTTGTAGTTCGACTATTAAACAACTTACTGAAGATTTAATAACTTTTGAAAGACTCTTAAAAGTAAAAAAATGGCCAGTCTCTAAAATACTTCAAAGAGAGGTAAATAAAAAAAGGGTTGAAGAAATTTCAAGAAAATTCATTCAAGGTGCTGAAAAAGTAAAATATTTTCCACCAATAGTTGTAGCTCTACTTCCCAGAAATGAGGATAATATGGCAGAAGAATATAAAGAATTTGAAGAAAATGAGTATTTAAATTCCGCACTTGAAAAAGTATTTGCAAATTCTAATTTTAGCACAGACTCTGAGTCGAGAGAAACTATATTGGCATCTGAAAAATTATCGCGTGCTGAGGGGTTATTTATATTAAAGCCATTTCCAGTGAATTTCCAATTGTTTAGTTGGGATAAATCAAAATATTTTGCCATAGTTATCGATGGGCAACATCGTTTTGAGTCTCTTAAAAAAGCAGCTGTCGACCCCGCTTCAAATTATAATTTATGGAAACAAGACGTGATTTTTATTGATGGAAGTTCATTATCCATGAGCTTACATAACAATGATTATTTACCAATTAATTTCTTCAGAAAAATTTTCATCGATATAAATAAACATCCTGTTCAAGTTTCGAAAGCGAAACAAATTATCATGGATGATAATGACGTTGCCTCATTATTCGTGCAGTCAATTGTTGATGACGATCAATCTGAAGAATCTAAATATTTAAGACCAGAGTTGATAGATTGGCATACCTCTGCTTCTAAGCATGAACTGCCATATTTAACAAGCGTTTTAAATCTTCACGGTATTTTTCAAGAAAAATTGCTCAATGGCAAGAATTTATCGAGCATATCAGACCTAGTTAACACTCAAAAGGTAAAAGAATGGGTTGACCGTTTAAATGACTATTTTTTCGTGGATGAAACAATTGAAAATAAAGGTCTCCAAATTAAAAAATTAAAAGATAGCCATGACGAATACAAAGAAATTTGGAAAGATGATGAATTTGAATTATTCAATTTTGACCGTGAAATCCTCTCTATTGTTCAAAATAACTTTTCTCAAATTTATAGAGAATCTTTTGTAAAATTATTCAATGAATTCAGACCATATTCTCTTTTAATCACTTTTTTGAACTCAAAAAATATCTTTGATAGATCCAATGACTTAAGTGATATCATATTAAAATCTTCTGACAATAGGGAAAAAACAGAAGAAGTTTTTTTTAATAAATTAAAAAGAGAATGTGATGAAGAAATTAGCCCCAATTATTCGATTATACTAACCGTTGTTGGTCAAAAATCTATAATAGATATTTTTTATACCTATATAACTTCAAATAGAGGTGCTCAAATTACAAATGAACGACATTTACAATTAACAAATGAGTTCCTAGAAGAAGTAAATACAATGTTTGTGTTTATCGAAGATGGTAGTTCTAAGCTATTTGGAAAAAATGAAAACAATCAACATTATATTGATTTTGTTAAACAAAGTTATCCAAATATAAGCAGTGAATATCCAGGTTTATCCAATTCCTTTTGGTCAGAATTGCTGTTTTATGGAACAGCTATAAAGTACAATAATATTGGTGTTAGAGCTATTACGAAAACTATTAATTATTGCTTATTGTGCAATAAACAATCAAATATTGATGACATTGATAAATTACCAAATATTGAAAATCGTGAATTTAAAACCCGTATTAAAAACGTTTTACAGAACGACTATGGCAAAACAGAAGAAATTGCAGATGCGGTTTCTGATCAATTTTTAGAACTTAAGAGTAATTATATAAAATCCATATTTAAAGAAAAGTTTTCTAAAAATTCAGATATGTAGTTAATCAATAATCATCGTTACTTATTTCGATTTTCAAATTCGAATCATTTATAAACTCCTCTAATCTTGATGATACTTGAAATAAAAATCGATTTAATGGATCTTCATATTTCTCCTCATTATCAAGAATAAGTCGATCCATCTCAAGTGAGAATGACGATATCAGAAGTTCAATTGAAATAGCAAATACCTTTAGTCTAGAGTCGCTTTTAAGTGGCTCTAGAACTTTTTTGTAATACTGGTGATTTGTATTAATGAGTGTGATTAACTTTCCTTGTTTTTCTGTTAGTTCGAATAATTTTCCTGTTTGATTAGGCGCATATAACACGATAGTTTTTGTTAAGCCTTCTGAAAATTGATTTACCTGTATTTCAATATTCTCTGTGGGAATATGCATAAACCTTTCCTTCAAGAAATCTACAACTTCAGATTTTTGCTCTGAAGTCCATTGACTTCCTCTTGGAATTACATTCATTACAGCAGGCTCCACAGTTGGCAATGACTGCCCCACGGTACCGTTAGTATTTTTATAGCTTTCTTCTAAAGCAATGAATTGAGATGCATAATTTGCAAGATATTGCCTCATTTCTTTAATTGCTCTTTTCAACTTTTCAGTCATCTCACTCCAGAGAATTTCTCGTTGCGCTCCAAGTGATTTATTGAGTACTAATTCATCCATATCCGGCAAATCGGACCTATTAATTGCCTTAAATTTAACACTCTGTTTATCATTACTGAGACCCATTAAATCATCGAGATCGCTGTCAAAATGAATCTCAATTGTCCAGAATCTATTTTTCTCGTCTGTTATAGTATAAAGTCCAAAGTTTCCACTATCGATTTCTCTTCCTGCTCTTACAAAACAAACATTTCCACTTGGGAAATGAGCGTCCCCATTCATTTTTTTACCTATTTCTAATCCAATTTTTGTTCCTCCTCCATTTCGCACACCTGGATTCTTTATTTCACTGAATGCATATGATGCTCGAATTGACCAATTGTATTTCTTCTCTCCAAAGGTTGTTTCGTGCGAGACATCCCAGAAATCATCTAATTTCTGAAACAAAGGTCTATTCATATTACGAGGGCATCCTTCAACAAATTTTTTGTAGTATAAAATTGAATTGAACTCAGGAAGATGGGAGAGCTCTGGAGTTTTTCCTTTTGGTTCTTCGTTTTCAGAAGAATTCCAAATTATTGAAGTCATGTAGTTCTCCTCTTCCATAATAAAAAGTGGATCATAAGGAATTACCTTATTATTGAACTTTACCAAGCTGTCTGTTAAATTAGTTTCGATTAGATTAATTTGTAGCCCATCTTGAAACTTATATCTATAAATTCTTCCAAGTAGTTTATTGGCCCTCTCTGCGAGAGTGCGAGAACGTGCGACATCTAAACGATCTAATTTAGACCAAATCACAATTGTTCTACAATCTTGACATATACCATAATCTGAGAATGATGGTGCTTTATTTATTGCAACATCATAACCTGGTTCTTGGCGAATCTGTTGTTCATCAAGATCAAGGCAAACATATTTCCATGATGAATCTTTTGTTCTAGAATAAACTTCAACTTTTCTGCAGACACTTATTGATGAATTTGGTAAGCCTACCCCAAATGAACCGATACGCGCGTCGTTTTTACCTGAACCCTCCGCAAAAGTCAAACACCCATTCAAGCGTTCCTCTGTCATTCCTGATCCATTATCAGCAAAAACTATTCGTTCTAAAGAATATCTTTTTCTCTGTCCTGAGTAATCTTCTTTTTCGCTTAAAACAATATCAATCTTAGTTGCTCCCGCATCAACTGAATTATCGACAATTTCTGCCATGGCATAAACAGTAGATTTATAAGCAGAGCTCCTCTGATTTTCTAAATATTTAACTCCGTATAATTGGTTCATTTAATTTAATTTAAGACAGTTGACTCTAAAAGTTTATAATCGCTTAATCGCGTATAATTTTGTTTGGTAAGATATATAGTGTTTTCTTTATTCCCTCCATTTTTTAGTCCTCTCATTGCCCTTCCTAGTATTTGCAAACCTAAACTAGGTGAATCAATGTCTCCTAAAATCATTATGGAATTCATTCCAGGCACATCGATTCCAGTAGAAAGAATTAAATGGTTTATGAGAACATTTAAATCATTTTCCTTATTTCCAAAATCACTCAGTAATTTCTTTCGAGTAATATCTGGAGTTTCGCCAATAATTAATCCATTATTAAGATTTAACTTTTTAAGATATATTGACAATGCTACAGCATGAGATTTTGAACGGGCAAAGATGATAGTATTTTGTTTTTTTTCAAGAAGCAATCGACATTCATCAGCCACTGCAGCGTTCATTGTGCGGTAAAACTCAGCTTCAGAAATACAACCCTCTGAATTACTCAAAATATTGAACTTCACTCTCGAGAGGAAATTGCGCTCAATTAAATACTCAATCGGGCTTTCAACAATATTATTGTCTGCATCTGTTAATTGATAAAATAAATTAAATTTATTTTTAAAATTATCCATCTCGGAATCATTCGAACGAAATGGTGTTGCAGTTAATCCAATAATGTTATAACTAGGTGACAATTGCTGATAAGCAAACATAACTTTCTCATAAGTGAATGCATCTGCTTGATGAGCTTCATCAATAAATAAATAGTTTATTTGCCTCAATAAATTTTGTGCATCATTTGAATTAATTCTTGAGACTAATAAATCAAATGTAGCAAAAGTAATTACTGGTTTATCAGTAGAAAGCAGGTCATCAAACTTGCCAAAATACCTCTGACACATTACCGACTGATCACCTTTTAGTCTCCAATATTTTACAAAAGTTTGAAATGATTGCTCAGCAAGTTCTTTTGAAGAAACAATCCAAAGAATATTTTCCTTTGTCCTTGATTTTAAAATGCCACTTCTTATCAAATCTACAATAAGTTCCATACCCAGAACTGTTTTTCCAGCACCAGTAGGAAGACTTGCAAGTATCTTTGAATTACTCGAATTAAACAATTGTAGAAAGATTGCATCCTTCATCCTTTTTTGATAATCATGAGGGAAGGATGGCGCGGAATAGAACTCGTTGTGTATGGGTGCAATTTCTTCAAAGGAGGGGCGATTATCAATTGTGTTGCTCACTAAATATTCATCCTCTATTTCGAAATCCTTAATTAATCGTTCAACTTCATTGTATTTAGTATATGCAACAGAAAAATCACTTAATCCGAGCTGACTTAATTTATCCTTCTTAATTGAATCTATTAACTTCAATCTCAGAGTTTTATTTCTGATCAATTCTGGTCCTTTTTGCAGTAAAAGAGCATCATTAATGATATTATCTTCTAACACCTCAAAATCCGAATTTGAAAATGACAATCTTAAAATTTTTGTTGTTTCAGAACCTATTATTTCAGTTTTAGTATAGGAATCTAAATTTTTAACTAAATCAATCAATCCCATTTTCCTTTTTTTATTCGAAACAAAATATTCTCCGCAAGCAAATTGCCATCTAATTTACCAAGCCTTATTTTTTCTTCAATAATTATCTTAATTACATTTTCAACTTTGATGAATTCGTAACTTGTATCATTAACAACTTCATCTTTAGTTACATTAAGTAAATTTTCTTTACTTGATTTATCTTGCTCATTTATCAACGTCGGTGAGCCAACCTCACTCAGAATCGGTTCTTTTAATTGCTCAACAAGTTTTTCGGCAACATTATTTTCTATCTCTGGGGGTCGAGTGTGATCAGTTTTCGTTAATAACTGTTCTTTACTACTGCTTCCTTTTGGAAACGTAATTTTTTGAATTTCACTTTTCAAGACCGGCATTAACTTGATAATGACTTGAGTTCTGTCTAGATCTGGCAACTTTGATAATTCCTCTATTGCCAATGGTTTGATACCATTTATCTCTGAATTGGTCTCAATTATTTCGAGTTTGTATTTAGTTAATCTTTCTTCGTAAGGAAATGAAATCAACTTTGCTCTTCTTAAGTATAGTTCATTTAAAAACTGAACGTTTTTAGGCAACTCAATTTCAAAATTAGAATTGATGTTTTTGCCAACAAAACTCTTAACAGTCAAAGAAGTATCCCTTTTACTATGAAGGCTGTTTGAATTCAGCGCCCCTCTATCAATATTGCCTTCTTTTTTCTTTAACCTAAATAGCTCAAACAATGGTTCAAAAATCACTTTTTCATTGATTAAATATTTATAAATAATATTTTTAATCTCATAAGCAGTTTCAACTCTGTAATGCTTAGCTTTTATGAAATTTGAAATACCAAGTGCCGTTTTTCCACCTTCAGAGAGAGCATCTAATATTCTCATAATTAAAATATCTTCTGATGGAGTTGGTTTCATTTTTAAAAAGATATTCTAATTTGTTTACTATTGGAAATTCGTCCTAAACATGCTTGAAGGACATGACTTCTTTGAACAAGACCCGAACTACAAGCACTCCCTGTAGACGCAACAAACTCTCGTGCATTTAAAAGCAAGTAATCCTCTGCATCTTGATTTCCGAGAGTAACACTTAAGATATGCGGCGCTGTAAGAACTTCTTTGAAATTAATGACACCTATTCCATTGCCTTCGTAGTGGTCAATAAATTCTTGTCTCTTATTCAGAAGTTTTTCTAAACGCAATTCAAATTCATCTTTTGCCAATCTGCATGCTTCACCAAAACCAACTATTAATGGTGTATTGTACGTGCCCCCACGTAGACCTTTTTCCTGTCCTCCACCATGTATTAGCGGATTTAATTTTAATCCATTCTTAACATATAGAGCTCCTATTCCTTTTGGTCCATTCATTTTATGACCTGAAAAGCAAAGTAAATCAATATTGTCTTTTTCAATATCAACGGGTACTTTTCCTATTGCTTGGGTGGCATCGCAAAAAAATGCAATGTTTTGGGAACGAGCAATTTCACCAATTTTGGGTATGTCCTGAATTACTCCGATTTCATTGTTAACGTACATAACACAAATCATGGATGTATTCGGAGTAATCGAATTTATTAGCTCAGCTATACTTATAAGACCATTTTGATCTACATCTAAGTAGGTGACTTCGAATCCTTTCGTCTCAAGATATTCACAGGTATTCAAAACTGCCTTATGTTCAGTTTTTAAAGTGATGATATGATTGCCTTTGGCTGGGTTAGCTTCAAGATACCCTTTGAGTGCCCAATTGATCGACTCAGTTGAGCCAGAAGTAAAATAAATCTCCGATGGATCAGCACTTATAATTGAGGCTACTTGAATGCGCGCTTCTTCAATTGCTCTTTTAGCTTGCTTTCCATAAATATGATTACTGCTTGCATTCCCGAATATCTCTGTAAAGTAGGGTGTCATCTTTTCAACAACTCGTGGATCGACAGGAGTTGTTGCAGCAGCATCAAGGTATTTGATTTTTGACATAAAATATGATTGCAAATTAAGAATAATGAGGCAATAATGCAATTGACTTAATCTCAATAAACAAAGAAATTATTAAGCCCTATTATTAACATTAGGGATTTCCGCAGTGCATCGAGACCAAAATTCTTCTTGATTTATATCTGAAAAATATTCATTAAAAAAATTAAAAACTTCAATTTTAAAAAATTCCTGTAACAGTATTAACCTCTTTATCAAAATCGTATTTTTTTCAGAGAAATTTGGGCCATATACCGCATGGAAAATACTTTTTGGATTAAGATGATAATTGCAAGCACTCAGACAGTTCCCAATGAGCTTTGGGTACATAGTTAAACGATAAAATTTCTCGTAATGCGATTTAAAGTAGGTGTAACAAACCATATCAATCAAAACACAATAGTACAAAGCAATTAAAAAATTGTGTTTGCTTTCGTTTGAAAGAAATCCAAGATTACCCTTTTTAGGTGTAAGCTGTTCATATTGAATAGTATATATTCGTTTATTTTTTATATCATCATGAAATTTACTTTCGTCAGGAATTAGTGAAAAAAAATGGCTTAAATCTAATTTGAATTGATGCAAATAATACTGAATAAAGGATTCACGAATTTTTTCATCTTCATTTTGATTTAAATTGATCTTTACATACAATAAACTCTGAAAATAAGCTTCTGACAAATATTCCTTTCCCTGCAGTAAATGCTCTAAATATTCTTTTGAAGGCATTAGACCTTCAGCTATACGGTCTTCTTGTGCAAAATAAACCCAAGCTTCTGTTGGTTCACCCCCAATAGAAATTGTCATCAATTTTCTGTCGTAGTGATTTGGATAGCCTTCGTATTTGTCGAGTTTGTGGATTTCGTCAAATTGATAAACAATTCCTTCAACATAATCACCTAGGCTAGGCATTACATTGGCATACACCTCACCAACTTTTCCTAAAGCTTTTTTATTAAAAGCCAATCTAAAATCATTCAGTACTCCTCTACCAATAATTGAAAATTCACCCACTCTTTCAAGCATTCGTTTGGAATTCATATTTGAGCCATAGGCGAAATAATAGATCATGATAAACGACAATTTTTAATGATGAATTCCATTTTCTTTAGCGCATTCTCCCATAATTTAGAGCCATGCATATCGCTGTTCTTTAATTCCAATGCATAATTTTGAATTACTTTCTTCAAATTAGAAATAAACAGATTCGCATTTATGCTTTTGCCCTGCAGCATTGGCAGATCATTTTTTCGATTTATTCTCCAACCTTTTTTTGTTTCACCTTGATGAAGCAAACCACAGCGCACATTGAAATAAAAATCGTCTGACCTTTCTTTAAAGTCTGAGAACAACGACTCTTTTGTAAAAAAGCGGCGAAAAGAATCTCTTGTTTCACCTCTTGTGTCATCAACTCCTTCTCTGAATGAATCGATTGTTTCAATTAATAAACAAGCAATTGCCATCATACTGAAACCACTTTTATTTGGAGACTTCATTTCAAATGGGGCAATATATCTCTCAATTAGTCTAGTTTCAATTAGTTCTGCGATGTCAGTTTTTTCATTGTTGTCAAGCATTACAAGATAGTCATCAATAGTTATCCCTGACTTTGTTAGTTTGGTGTCCTCCCAACTCATTGTTAACTCTAGTATTTACACGGTTATTACTGAGATAAATATACTACTTTAAGACCTGATATTCAATCCCGTAATCAGCTAATTGAGCTAACTGATTTTCATTTAATAAACATTTAGAATCTATAATATTTATAACCAATTTGAGGGCAGTTTTAGCCGCTAATTGCTTACTTAAAGCATACAATTGTAATCGTTCTGCATCAGAAATGCTATACATTTCAATTCTATCATTTGCCACGAAATGAACATTTGACATATCCTTTACAGCCCACACCATGATCATTAACAAAAGATCATCTATCGCATTTTCCATAGTCGGAATCATCACCTTAGTTTTATCCTTGGCAATTTCTGGATAAATTAATTCATCCTCTACCCAGGCGCGCATGGTATAAGCAGGCGCTGACCCTTCGGTTAACTGAATACAATGATAGGTGTTGATCCCGCCATCGTTTGGATGAGATTTACCCGCCAAAATAAATGATGTTGTTGTTGCCATATTTTTATTTTTACTGAGAAACAAAATTACACTAGGTAGATAGTAAACTATTTACGTTTTACAATTCAACTTGCTGTGCATCAACTATTGAATAAATCTTTTTAATTTAGAATTATGTACACTCAACTTGAAAAAGACATATACGATTACCTTAAAACTAGGCGAAGCATTTACTTCAAAGTTCGGCTCAATATACAAGGTGGCCCACTTGTAGAAGTTTATCTTAAAAGAGTCAAGGTTGGGGAATTTTATGAATGGGATTCAAGTCAACAAAGGCACGTTAGAAAAATTGTAGGTACTGAACAGGAAGCCAAACTTGGTGGCCAAATTTCAGGCTGGGTACACCATAAGGTTTTTGACTTTATGAGTGAACGCTATGACCTTGAATATGATTCATTCAAAGGACGTCTATTCTTGGAAGAAGATCAAGTTTATGCTGAATTTCCTGGTGGGTATATGGAGTTTGGGAAGGTGGGGTGAATTATTAATAGAAATGATTTTGCATGATTTATTTTGATGATAAACAAATAAAACTTATTACCTCTTGGCGCAATCTCGCTGCCAATACAGAGGAACCTTACATGTCTTTTATGGCTGAATGGATTGCTTTTAATGCAATTTGTTATAATCTATATTATGAAAAAGCAATAATCGAGCGAGCAAATATTGATCGAGGAAAATCTAAACTTAATAAAATTCAAGAGAAATTCAATTCTTCAAAGGAACTAACGGTTAATGAAGTAAAATTAGTTGGGACATCAGATAAATGGAGTGTCGACTTATTTTTTCCTGAAAGGTTATTTATTTCAATATCTAACAATTACACTGAGGATATAATTTTTAATGAATTTGTTAAAGCAAATCACAATTGGTACCAAGATAATCCAAGTGATTCATTTTTGAGACTCAAAACATCTTTAACTAAACGTGATAGAAATTATGTTGTAAATATGGCTAAGATTAAATATTACGATGACAGCTTCAGTGTTAACAATTTGGCTTCGAAGAACATTATAATTCTATGCGAAGAAAATAACTTAAAAACTATTAAAAACGTACTTTACCAAATCCGGTGTAATATCTTTCACGGTGAAAAAACACCTGGTGACATTAACGATGATACCATTGTTAAAAGTGCTATCCCACTATTAAGATACATTGTTGGGTATTTAGTTGAAAAACATGAAATCCACTTAAATAGTTCAACAAGCTAATAGAATCAGATTTAATCCTCAAGCGAAATTTCTTTTTTCGACTTTGCGGTCATCACCTGCATTTCAATTTCGGCGATTTGACCCAAATATCTTTCAAGATGGAATCCTTTCTTACTTACTTTATTCAACCAAATCATAGGTAAATTTTGCAAACTACTAGTCGGCACATCACTTTCTTCAAATAACTTTGCAAAATCTGTTGAAACATTTAAAGCGGCATTCAGATTTTCTCCAATTTCCTTTGCATACTTAGTAACCAAATCACTTAACTGACCTTGTAATATTTCCCGTTTTTTACCATCTACCTTAATGAGTACTTTTTCAAAAATATCAAATGAAACTTTTCGCATTTCCCCACGTGAAACATGAGTTGATAGAAGGAGCCATAACTTTTCTGCAAATTCTGTCATGTTAAATTTATTACGTCGAAAATGCTCAATTGCAGATCTTCTAATAACATCAAATGAAGTTACCATATAAGAATGCTTAAAAGTAATTTTTGTTTTTCTTCCTAAAAGCATTCCGTTTGAGCAAGCGTATCGATAATATCCCATCTCTATATAAAAGGATCTGTTTGAACGTAGTGAATTATGCACCCTAACAAATGGATGATACTCATCATAAAAATTATCGTTCAAAAAAACATTGGAATTCACATTGTTTAAATTCGAATTTAAAGAAACATCGGACTCTCCGTTCTTGATATAATAACCATTATTGTTGAACACAATTTTTCTATCCTTGGAAACTAAATCAACGCAATATTCCGTTCCATTGGAGTTTCCATATTCTTTGTGAACCGTTGGTGTGATAGCAAACAATATCTCAAATATTTCAACGCCAAGATTAAATGCATGACCATTAGTTACAGCAAGAAAATTATCTGGGACAATACTTATTGCTTGGTGTTTTTCGATGTTAATTAGTACTTTTTTACCACGATAATGTTCAATATTTCCATTGAAGTCATATAACACAGGACTTTCTTCAACATTGAAAAATAGTTTACCAATTCTATTTATTGGCATGAAGTTTATTAGATTTTGGTCCATGATTATTTATATTAATTGATTTAAATTAGATTGAATTATACATAGCCTTGATAAGCCCTTACATTTTCAATGAATTTAATGAAATACAGATGATGTATTATAATTTTTAAGGTTAATTAACCTTAAAAAAAAAGTAAACCAAAGATATTATTTATAAATCTACAAATAACCCCCTACCTCGCAAGCCACTCACCCACCACCAAACTCATCTCCAACACCACCTTTGCTTCCTGGTACTTTCCTTCCGCCTGTAGTTTTTCGTACAGCTCCGTGAGTTCGTTGAATTCATGCGCAAAATGTTCCTTGAAGGCCTGAGCGGTTTGGTTATTTGTTTGAGTGGGTTCGGTTTGATGATTCATTTGGGGTAAGTTCGGTTCAGGTTTTGGTTTTTGGCTCTTTTTATCATTGGTTGGGTAACTGGTTGTGCTTTCGTCAATAATCAGGTAGAGGTTGGGGCGTTCGGATTGTTTGTCGGTGCTGTTGAGGTGTTGGGTGAAGTAGTTCCAGGCGTCTGAGGTGATGTTTTCGATTTGTGCTTTGGCTTCATATTGCTGCGCTCTGAGGTCGGCGGCGCGTTCGAATTGGTTGTTGCGGATGGCCAGGCGCTTTTCTTTATGGAGTTTGGCTATAGAGAGTTTGCATTCCATGAGGGCGATGTATTGGTCGAGGAGAAATGTGTTTTTCATGATTTTTAGGGGTTATTGAAGGAAGTTTACGGGTTGTTTTCGATGCGTTAAGAATAGATAAAAGTGCTTTTCGGGATGTTGAGTTTGAGCCAGCTCGAGAAGCGGATGTTGTAAAAATTAAAGTAGGTGCCGGGCGCTTCTTTTTCGATGATGTCGATGGAGAGGGTGTCGGGCGGGAGGGCTGGGAAGTAGAGCGTGTAGGTGTGCTTTTGCCCACAGCGTTTGAAATAGGTTTTTTGGGGCGCAAAGTGAATGCCAGCTACTTTCTGGAGTGTGTAGCGCCAGGATGAGCCTGTGGGCCTGATGTACGTGTCGGGGTCTATTTGAATCCAACCTCCGTTGACATAATAGTCGGGAGCGGTGTAGTTGAAGTCTATGCGGGTATAGGCCTCTGTTAGCTCGATGCGCGCAATCTCATGCTTGGTATTGGCCCGCTGTTTGGGGTTGATGAAGCGCAAGTTTTTTGAAGGCAAAAGCTTGGGTTTGCGCTTCGTTTTTTTGTGTTCTTTGGTTTCCATGTCTATTCATTTTTAGACAAAGTAAAAACACCACTCCGTATTCTTTGTACGGAGTGAAAAATAGTTTGAGTTTTTTTTGATTTATTTTTTTTTGGGGGGGGCTAAATCTGGCTCAAGTCAAAAGCATACTTGTAGCTGATCAGTTTGCGCTGAGGGGCGTTGTCTAGCCAAGCGCGTTCTTTGTGGCTAG
>Ga0208439_1000290_pt1 | contig 20017 bp, 43 predicted proteins | sample ColrivemetaGS703_FD_187621 | JGI IMG/M metagenome (GOLD analysis project Ga0208439, IMG submission 187621) | Estuarine microbial communities from the Columbia River estuary - Freshwater metaG S.703 (SPAdes) (version 2) | ecosystem: Environmental > Aquatic > Marine > Intertidal zone > Estuary ...
TCACAAGAATACCATCCACGTTCTGCAGATGTGCTTAGCTTTACCTTACACCATTTACACTGAATCACTGTACCATACCTCTACCCCTATGTATAAGTTTAATAGTCTAAATGTTAATGATCTGTCGTAGAAGGATACATCTACAGCTACCCCCCAGTAGTCAGACCTGCCAATATAAAAGTTTACCTTATCAAACAAGACTAGACTATAGGATAGTCCTAATGCTCCTCGTTCTGCTCTCATCCATTGCTTAATCTGGATCACTGATTGTCCTTTCACTTACCCAGTCTGGTCTGTAGCCAAAAGCCATATACTTATACTTAGGTAGGTATAGGCCTATCTCGTCAGCCTCTAGGTATTTAGTTTGGTTAGGGCTTGTCTCATGGAACATCAAAGTACCCTCTGGTATCTCAAATTCCGTGTCCAAATCTTTCATAAGAGTAATGTGCGTATCACGGATAGCCTTTACGAATACCGTCTTGCGTACTTCTGGTTTAAGCTTTGTTGTCATTTCTTAATGCTCCTATAAGCAATTGCCCAAGCGGATCCAAATATATCTCTCATAGGTTAGTTAACTCCAAATATCTCTGGTGCCCAGGATGCAATAAAGGATGCAATTCCAGTTGACTCATCAAAGAATTTTTCTTCACAGCTAACCATGACGGTTCCATACAGAGTCTTCGCAATAGCATTGCCATTACCTCTATCCTCTAAAAATACATTGTACTTATTGGTTACTTGGTAGATGCTCAAGGTATCTAGGTCTTTACAAATTCTTGCAGAAAGGGTTTCGGAAGACTCTTTCTTCTTTATCTCTGCAGGCTTCTCACCGCTACAGCTTTCTGTATTCTTTACAACCTTTACATCTATCGTTGCGAATAAGCCGTTTATTATTGTCCCAGGGCTCTGTATTTGCCTACATATTTTCCAGTTGCCTTCTACAAAGATATTCCTTTGCCTCAAGTTATCGCTTGGCTCGATGAAGATCCCCTGGCTAAAGTAGTAGTCCTGGGCTTCTTCTAGGTTTGTTCCTGCAAGGTTAGGTGCTGGCCTTCCAGATGTAGCCACATAAACAGTGAATGCAATTGCAAACAATACCAATACAACAAAAAATGAAATCAAAACTTTCTTCAAGTGTGCCCTACTCTCTTTTTATATATCTCTTATGTATATATTATATCGTGTATAGGAGACAATGTCAACACCTAGATCTCTCCAATGTCCCAGTGGTCTTCTGCGTTAAATAGTTTTACGTAATAGTTGTATTCGTTCATGGCATCTCCATTACGGTTAGGCTTTATCTTATCACGAAGAATATCCAGTACCCTCTGACGCTCTGATCGCCTACCGTCCTCAAATGCTGACTTTAATTCACTTGCTGTAAATGGCATGTCTCTCCTTAATCAAAATACCAGCTAATAAAACCCTCTTCACAGTCACCACGATCTGCACCTTCGGGGGTCTCTGGACCCTTACAGCCCTCTACACCGTCTTCTTCGCCGTCAGGGTTACAAACTTCACATGGAAGAAAAGCAGTAAGGGTGATGTATTCATTCTCATCTATCCATGGCTTAGCTCCAATGTAGTAACCATATGACTGCCAACATCCACAACCGCCAGCTTCTTGCCCCAAGAGCGAGCAGTCGCCCATTACTTTGAATCCAGGGCTAGCCATATTGTCTTCACAAGTTCCATGCTCAGTCCAAACAAGTCCTGCCTTGTCCAGCTCAACCAACATGTCGTGCTGATCCTGGGTCATTTCATCGTGCGATATTGTCTTGCCCAAGTCAATACCGTACTCTTCTACCCACTCTGAAACATAGGCCGCATACTCTACTGAGCTTGTATCCCAATCAGCCATTAGTCTTCGTCTTCATCGTCGAAGTACTCAGGATCAATCTCATTAATGAAAGCTTCAATGGTTGCGTACTTAATCACGCTAGGATCAGTAGAGTCACCGCACGCTTCCGAGGCCAGAACGATACCTTTCTCGTCCAGCATCTCAATAACTTCTCGCACTGTCTTGTATTGCTCAGCCATTGCTCTTCTTTCTTTTGCCTATGTATATTGTATAGCAAAGCGTTGCGGTTGTCAAGCATATTGTGTCCCTGGTCAGACTCGAACTGACTAGCTTTGCAATCTTTGCCAGGTGCGGAATCTATGACAATTTGAACAAACTAATTCGCATTTTTCAATTTCAGATTTAATTCTTTCAATGCTTAATGAAGTATTGGTTAGCCTAGCTACACCATTTATCTTATTATCATTAATGTGGTCGAAGTCCATTTGACTATAATGATAAAACTTTCCGCAGTCTTTACACGGATTTGTTTCTTTTATAGACCTAACATATTCTCTGTTACGATCTCTTAAGGCTATTCTAGATTTTTTAGCTCTTTCCTTATACAATTCTTTATTTGCAATGTAATGCTTTTTTTGGTATTCTCGTTCAGACTCTTTATCTTTATATGCCATAAAACAATTATAGCATAAAAGTAACATGTATTGATTTTAAGTCTCAGCAGTGGGATTCGAACCCACAAGCCTTGCGGCAGTTGATTTTAAGTCAACCGTGTATACCATTCCACCATGCTGAGGACGTGGGGCGGATGGGACTTGAACCCATGACCGAACGATTATGAGTCGTTTGCTCTAACCAGCTGAGCTACCGCCCCGTAGATCGTAGTCAAGCTCTTCCTGCAAGAACCTGAGACTCATTTCAATTGATTCCATGGCCTCGGCGTTCATTGCAAGCTCCATCTCGATACGATCAAGATCTCTCTTTATGCTATTAAGTATTTCTTCAGGCTTCTTCATAAAGCGAGTTAATTGTTTCTGGAAATGCTTCTTTAGTTAAAGATAGTACTGCCTGTGCATACTTCTGGATTTCCCATTGAGCGTCGTGCTCTAGTCTTTGATCTAGAAAGGTTAGGACTCCTTGTAGAGATACCGTCCAGCGCCAGCGTACATACATTCCGTATGCTGGTAGGAATAGTCTAGCGATCTCTGGGGCAATCCCATCATTCATTGCATCATGGTACGCCTCAGTACCCTGGACAACAGCCTCACACAGCCTGTCAAAGTGCTTCTGACCTAGTTCAATGTCTACTGGCTCTCCAGAACCCTGCTTGGAGTTTTCTGGCTTACTTCGCCACTCTCCTGGCAATGGAATGTAGAACTTCTCTTCCTCTGTGATGTAGCGTCTAGAGGACTCATTCCATCCGTTCTGCTCGTCTACGTGAGTAGATGATACGGCATACTTCCACCACTGCCTTGCAACAAAGAGTGGAGCATATACCTCAAAAGTTAGAGCTGCATGTCTGAATGGACTAGTATGCTGCTCCCTTAGCAAGAACTTTAGAAGCTTTGCATCTCGCTCTTCAAAGGTAGTAGTTTCTTTGTCGTAAGAAACCCTAGCAGCATTTACTACTGATACATCATCTCCCAGTACGTCTACCAGCCTTACGTAGCCCTCATCGAGGACGCTGATAGGATCTGGAGTTGTTCTGATATAAGTTGTCATTCGCTTGGCCAATCTCCATCTAGCACCATCAATCCGATGGCACTGTAGTTTAGCATGTCTAGAAAGCTATCCCGTAGGCTTTCGTGCTTTGGATCTACCCCAGACTCAACAAGGTTATTAATCCTAGAAAGCTTATCGTGCATTCGTACCCGTAATCCATTGACTGGACCGCCTGGACTGAAGGCAATGTTCTTTGGACCATAGTCATGTTGCTTCTGGATTAGAACAGTCTTTGCCTCTTCATATACCCAATGTGCCTTGTCCTCAAACGATTGTGGTGGAGGAACGCTAGTCATTAGACTCCTCAATAACTGCAAAGATGTCTTTATATGGAAGAATTAGATAGTCTTCTACCTCTGTTCCGCTAAACTTTGAGTAGACAATCTTGTCACCTACATTTACGTCTAGCGTCATTACCTCGCCATTTGGCCAGACTAACCCTGGTCCTACAGCTACCACGATGCCCTCGGAAGGCTTCTCGTCTTTGCTGCGTTGCATTATAAAACCAGAAGCCGAGACAGTCTCTTCTTCCTTAATAGGCTTAACAATTACTTTATCTTCTAGTGGTACTAATTTCATTTAGTATCCTTCCTCATGGTCTACTCCATGCTTGCTATCAATGTATTTATGTGCTTTACGAAGTGCAATGCCCCTGGTAAGCAGGAACGTGGCAGCTACAAAAACTGCGTTCCAAAAAAACTCTGCAACTACGTGCTCTAGACCAAAGGTTACTTCAAGTATTCCGTCTAGAAATGTCTCGCCCTCATGTGCGTGGTCGTCCATTGTCTCTCTTTCTTTTGTATTACCACAATTATACCCTTATTGAAAATGATTGTCAAGCAGCTAGTAGATTTAGCTTGTCTGGAATAAAACCAGACCAGTTGCCAGCATCTGAAACAACTACTGGTGCCGCCTGGAAACCCATGCTTAAGATTAGCTCTAGTGCTTCGGGATCTTTAGTAATGTCAACAGTGTCGTACGAAATACCTGCCTTATCTAAATATCTTTTGGTAGCGTCACACTGTACGCAATTTGGCTTTGTATAAACTGTTGTCATTCTAATCTCCTTTTAAGTTAGTGTATCTATTATACCGAGCTGTGCAATAGATTGTCAAGTTTTATATTACTTTTTTATAACATTACGAAGGTATTCAAAGCAATACAGTGCCATTACTGCATCATACTCGGCATCATGCTGTCTATCTTTGAAGCCCTGGAACATACCGTCCATTTTTTCAATAGCGTAGTCCTTTGACTTTGCCTTGATTTTTTGAAATTGTCCGTCAGTATCTGCTAAAGCAAATAGTATTGAGTTTAGGTCTACGCTTCTGCGTGATAGCCTAGATCTTAGCTTTGGCAGGGTGGCCGTCACAAACGGCATGTCAAATGATCCTACGTTAAATCCTACAGCTATGGTACGCTGCCTATCGGGCTTGAGGGAAACCCATCCAGCAAGCTCTTGGTCTATCAACAAAGGCTCTGCACCATCACGCTCGATAGTTTCTTGGCTAAACTGATGTACTGCTTCTGCTTCTTTAGACCAGAGCATCTCTCCTGGGTTTAGTAATGATGATGTAGATATCATATCTCCATCTACTATCTTTGCCAACCCTATCTGAATAAGCTTATGCCCATCATTGATATCTACCCCAGACATCTCACCATCTAGACCAATATAATTAATCATATACCCCTTAAAATTAGTTGTCCCCTCCCAGTGAAATATCGTTGAGTGATGCTAGGAAGGGGACCTAAAGAGTTACGACCACTCGCTTTAACAGCAACAGTCGTTCATGCCTTCTGTAATATTATACCAGACAGTTTACTGGTCTGCAAGGTTTTCGTATGCCCAGCCCAAAACATTTGCGGCAAGGCTATCACCCTCAGACTCTTTTTCATGGATTAGGCTTCTTAGCTTTGAAAATATTTTTGTGCGTTCTTGCACCCTAATCATTTCAATAACGGCGGGATCTACGTCAGCGGCAAATGAGGCAACATCATAATCAATCTCGTTGGGATGATCCATCAGGAAAAACCTTTTTAATCAACCATTACTTCATAACTTCCAGAAATATGGAAGTTATCTTGTACTGCCAGGTTGAACGGAACGGCGTTTGTAAAATCCTCATGAAGCCCAGCATTGCTTATTGACATCAGTTCAAGCATGTCGCTGCCCTCCACTGCATGACCCAAGATTGAATACTGCTTTCCAGATGAGAAGTCGTGAATACAGCCAGAGCTAAGCAGCAGGTTATGATGAGACTTATATGGAAGCTGTATAAAATACTGTCCTGTACCAAAATTTGTGATATTGTCAAATTCCACGTCTACCGCAAAACTGCAAACATCTCCGATTAGAGAATAGTGTCCTGCAAATAATGGGTCACCATTAAAGGTTGGCTGGTTAGCGGGCACAACGGTTCCAGAGCCATCAATTGTTCCTCCGACAACAGTCCAAGTGTTCGTATCTGAAGAAGCCCTGCGTGAAATTACTGAATCAAAAAATCTAGCCATTATCCCTGAGACTCCAGACCAAGTTGAATAACCGCAACCTGGGTCGAGTCAATACTTGATATTGCGTATAAAGCATCCCGACTCGGTAGTTCAACAGACCATGCGGAACCTGGGGGTAGCCTATATCCATATGCAGTAGAAGTAACGCCCTCTCCACCGAGGTAAACATATGCTGTTTCGTGAACGTTCTGTATGGTGATATCCATTCCACCATGCAAGCCATTTGGAGTAAGCCTTGTAGCGGTAGTATCACTTAAAGTAGATAGATTATGTGTAGTCATACTACTAGTTTAGCATATTTTTAATCTATTCAATGTGATAGTTGTGATTCTCATGAAAATTAATTTTAGCTAGAATGTCGTCTACCTGGTCGCCTAGCAGTCTAATTCCACATCTGGGACATTTCCAGCTCAATGGTATCACTTTCTCATTATATATCATTATTATATGGTAAAATATAGTAATGATATGTCCACTATGTAGCCAGGCTATGATGGTACCAATTTGGTATGGTACGCCTGGCATTGACGAAATTATGCTTGCTCGTGAGGACAAGATTGTTCTTGGCGGGCCAGAGTCAAAAGAGTATACTCACTTTTGTCACGAATGCCAAGAGACATACCCCGTTATCGAAGTCTAGCTATTGCCGCTAGCCCTATTTATTCCAGCAATATAGCCTGCTTGCCAAACCCTTACTTCGCTTTCTGAAGGGGTATATCCCAAAGCAGCAACCCACCTTGTCATATCTACTTTAGCTTTACGAATGATTGCAGCTGTTTCTGCATCATGCTTCCTCTGGTGCCACCTGGTCATTTCTAATTCCAATCGCTCTATTTATTCCAGCTATGTAGCCAATTTGCCATGCGCTAATAGCTGATTCGGTTGTGTCTCTTCCGGCATTTGCCATATACATTTGTAGATCTTCTACAGCATGTGACATGATCTTCTGAGTCTCATTATCATATTTCATACAATTCCTTAAGTATTCTTATATATATGATACTACTCATGGTCTGGTTTGTCAAGGTCTTCGAGCATATTGTCTATGGCATAGGTTCTTCTTATTTGTGAAAGAATATCTCTACCCATTACCTCTACCGAAAATTCTTTGCCGTCAAAGCCCTCAAATGTTAGAACGTATATCTTATCTGGAAATAGAAGATACTTAAACTTATTCTCCATCTTCAACTCTCCAGCCCATAGAAACAAGCTGCCTTAAAAAGTCTGCCTTGCTATATTCTGCGTTAAGGTATTGCTTATACAGGGCAACCTCATCGGCACCATTGATCGTAAACTTATCCTTGACCCTCATATACTTTAGCTTCCATGATAAAACATGATCTGCATAATAGGATAACCACAAATCTTCTATTCCGTATGCCTCTTCTGGTGCATCAAGAAGGCCGTCATCAAAGAATATAGAGGGATCTATCATGCCAACGCCAGTTCCACAATAATGTACTCTGTGTTCGTTGTCCCATCTTCTGGTTCGCTTGCCGTAATAATCAATGCCGCCCTCATGGAAAGACCAGGCGAAGCCAGACTTGTAAGTCTTTGGTTCATACTCTTTTAATGCAGATGCAACATACCTTGGGGCATAGTCAATGTCGTCATCAATAAACAAAATAGTCTTGGCTCCATCTTCTGCCATCTTTCTGCCGAGATACAGCCTTCTAAAAGTTTTTATGTCGTTACCATCGTGAGACAATACAATTTTTAAACGCTTTCCATATCTTTTTATAATTGACTCTACGTGCTCGGATTGCTCCAGGTTTCCATTAGATATGTAGAGTGTAAAGTTTTTAAATGTCTGAGCAGACAAGTCTTCTAGAGTCTCTCTTAGCGACGGGATTCTCTTCCAAGTCATTAAACCAATTGCCACATTCTCCATTATTGGATCCTTTTTGTCATTCCCTTTTCAGGAACGAAATCATACTTCAACAACTCGGTGCCAGACATTCTTAAAATCTTCTTATTTGACTTTTCCATATACCTGGCCCTTCTTTTAGAGTTTTCTGGTATCAGAACTGTTAGGTTGGTATCATGTATGTATGACTCTCCGTTGACCCTATCGAGGCTTGAGGTCTTCCCGTACTCATCGAATGCGTTGAAGGCTCTCAGGCGTCTCCAGTGCTCCCAGTCACCACCAAACCTTACCAAGTCAAAGTATCCGATGTTTTCAAACACACTTCTGACAAATACGGCATGAGCCATTGTTAGCTTTGAGCTAACCACTGTCTCCGTTTCAGTATTAATCCTATCGAACATGTCTTGGACACCGTTTATCCGCACATCCTTGTCCATTAGCTTTATGATGGCCTTATACCTTCCACTAAATGATACGTCATCTGCATCGTGTGTTGTGAAGTGGGTCCAGTCCAGATCCCTGCCCGCAAAAAGGCCATAGTTTCTAGAGTAGTATGCCCCCATGTTAATGCTGTTCTGGTATATCATAACCCTTGGGTCTTTTAGGTACTGCTTTGCCAACTCTAATGAATTATCGGTACTTGCGTCATCCACTATAACAAGAGTCACATTCTTAAACGTCTGATTAAGAATACTTTCAATTGCTTTCTCTACAGTGTCTTCAGCATTATACAGTGGCATTACCACTAAAATATTCTTTTTCAAAATAAACAGGCCTTATCTATACGGTGATATAATTATACCATATGGTCAAAACCGCCAAACATCGTAAAGCGATGGCCTCAGTATTAGAGGAGCTTCATCTTTATAAAGAGAAGCACGGGTGCTTTGACTGCCGAAACAAATTCCCACACTATATCTTAGAGTTTGATCACAAGCCTGAGTTTGTAAAGATAGATGTTGTATACCGTGTATTACGAAATTATGGTGCTGAGGCTGCCTGGGCTGAGGTAGCCAAGTGTGACGTTGTCTGTGCCAACTGTCACAAGATGAGAACTTACCAGAGAGAACAAGAAAATGAGTCTTGAGTCAGAGATTAGAGACATTCTTTTTGAAATAGGAAAGGATATTAAGATACACAAGATAGATAACGATAACACAATCATTGAAATTGATTACGATAAATATGTCGAAAAGCTTAAATCAATTCTAGGGGAGTATAATGATACCCCTGGAACTTTAGAATAGCTCAGTTAGCTTTGTGGCCCTTGTGTGGTCCTTGCCAAAGTCAGCGAACAGTGCCTTATCATCGTTCTGCTTTACGATCTTTCTTGACCAACTAAAGCCAGCGTCTCCACCCCAAGCATCCCACATGATACGACCATTAGATGGGTTGCTTGTATTGTTAAAGTCTTTGCCCTTCTTGTCTACCTCGTGGCGAGAGAAGAAGGAATACATACGCTTAACAACACTAAGAGACATTGACCTACCTGCGACTATGTCCGATGCCCTGCCCCATCCAACTGGTGTCCCAGCTCCTGTAGCCTTGCCATCTGCCTTCCACTTAAGTGCACGCTTCGCTGCTGCCTTCATTCCAGACGTTGGAGAATAGCCGTCAGCCTTTAGGAACTTCTCCTCGTCTTCTTCATCGCTACCTACATTAAGATCAGTCACTATAGTAGCATCACTAGCAAGCATACCTATCGAGTATGCTGTTGGGTAATACATTCCATCGTCGTGCTCATAAACCCTAACAGCCATTGCTGGGTTTGCTGGGTCAGACTGTATGGCGTACTCTGTTCCTGGTACACCGTATACGCCGCCCTCAATCATTACGTGCTCTACAAGACCAACGACAGGACCTTCAGATGTGATTCCTACAACCATGTCTCCCTCATGTGGGATCCAGTCTGCCATCAGTGTGCCGTCGGGCATCCTGTGATATCCCTCTGGTGTTTCTGCCTTATCCATTGAATCAGCCTTCTTTGCTGGAACACAGTTAGGCACTGGCCTTCCATTACTTCCTGGCTTCATGCCACGCTGAACGTAGCCATCCCAGCATGGTGCTTGCTTGTCAATTTCATCAGACATGCTTGTGTCGCTAGTCTTTTTCTTTGGCAGTGGAGATACGAACTCTCCTTGTGAAGCTGGGTATGGCTGACCAGTTGCCGATGGCATACCGTTTGAATCTGTGCTAGACATTACTCTCCATCCTTCTTTAAAACACCCTTAGCCCCAAAGTAACCACCGATAATACCGATAACTCCACCAAGGGCTGTCTGAACAAGTGTCATTACTTCAGCTGACACGTCTACTGGCTCGCCAGTGGTCTGTGTCTCGATTGCTGCGACAACATAGTCGCCAATGATTGCCAATACGATTGCGATCATTACACCAGTAGCAAGGACTAGCATAACCTTATCTTTAATAACTGAATTCTTTTTATCTGTCATGTTAATATTATATCATAGAAAGGTCCCCACACAGCGACCCTGGATTGGCCCAGATAAAATGGTAACTACTCATCCTAAGATTAGCAAACCCTTGCCCTGTGTGGGGACTCTTTTATTATACCACTAACTATTCGATAGTGATTTGTTTTGGCTTCTTTTCTTCTGGGATATTTCTAATCAGATTAATGGAGAGAATTCCGTCTTCCATTCCTGCCCAGTCTACCTCGAAGTATTCTGGCAAAGCGAAGCTTCTGTCGAACCTTCTTCCAGCAATACCCTTGTAGACATACTTTGTACCCTCTTCAAAAGCTGGCTCTGCCATTTGACCAGACAGCTTTAGGGTACCCTTGTCGACAGTAATGTCGATATCTTCTCTTTTAAATCCAGCGACAGCAAACTGCAACGTATAGTCATCATCATTAAATTTGATAAGGTTATACGGTGGGTAACTTGATGTGTTGGTTGTTGTGAATACCTTCTCAAATTCCTGAGCAAGGTTTCCAAATGGGAAGAGGTCTCTTCCGGTTTGTACGTATGTCATCATACTATCATCTCCTTATGTTAAGCGAGTTAATTGCCCCCTAATGGCAGGCATATATATTATAGCATAAGAAAAGGCGGACCACAATCTGTGATCCGCCTTATCATTAATTAGACTACTTCTTTGGAACAGTCTTCTTTGTTGTAGTTGTCTTAGCTGGAGCCTTCTTTGCGGCAGAAGCCTTCTTGGCCTCAGCCTCGATCTTCTTGCTCACCTCAGCTGCCACTACCTCTGCAACCTTGCCAAATGCAGGGTCCTTAGTGTTCAGGTAACGAATCAGCGTTGGAACTGCCGCTGCCCACACACCATTAAGAACCCCTAGCCATTCTCCAGCGCCTAGGTCGAGCGGTGATGCTGCCCCAGAAGCTGCCATTGCAGTTGTGATAAGTGCTAGGACTACACCTAGCAAGTTACGTAGATACGAATCTAACATAGCTTTGTTCATTTTGTCCTCCTTAAGGAACTTTATTATTTTATATTATTTAGTTATAGTTTGTCAAGTTACTGCTTAGGCTCTGGAAGCATGTCGAATAGCTTTTTACGAGCTTCCATAGCTACAACGGGATCCGCACCATCTAGTGCTACCTGGTAGTTCCTAATGCTCTCCTGAGTATTCTCAATATATTCAAATGCCCAGTCCCGTGAATCAGAAAGGAACTTTACGAAGCCATCATTTGCTTCCTTGGAGTACTCAAGGTTCATTGCCTCTATCTTTTCTAGCAATGCCCCCTTGTCCAGCAGTAACTGAAGGTGCTCACTGGAGATTTTGGAGAATTTTCTTCTTTGCCTAATGTTTATTGCTGTAAGGGTGATAAGGCTAATTATATAAAGTATAAAAGCAGCCATGTCAAATATGTCAATTGATAGATCCATCATAGCTCCTCCTTACCGCCTTCTCTAACAAGCAAAACAATAGCTCCGTTGTCTTCTAGAGCTGCCTTAACTCTTGCCATGTACTCAACAGCTCTTCGCTTATCTTCATCAGCCAGCCTCATAAAGTCATTCTCATTTGCAATTACGGTGAGAAAGTATTCATCGTCCGCTATTGCTAATGAAAATCCTTTAGGTGCATGATGCGATAAAGAGTGCACTGCTGTTCTCATTGCATTTGTGTAGGTCATATTATTTGTCCATCGTTAAGTATTTCCAGGTCTCTGCCCAGTCTTTTTTGCTTCTGTGCCTTCCAAATTCCCTAGATATTTTGCCCTTTTCTAAGTAAACTCCACCCCAGACGCCATATTCCTTTTGGGATATGCCAACAGCAAAACACATTTTTGCTACTGGACACGCTGCACAAATCTTGTCTACAGCTGGTCTAAAGTTTTCGCTTTCTTCATACTTATCAAAGAAAACATTTACATCATAGTTCAAACATGAGGCTTCGTCTTTCCACGAATTTTTGTCCACGTTACCTCACTAACTTGTTTGGAATGTTCCATCCTTCTTCGTCAACGTTAAAGCGGCGTTGGATATGCCACCGTCCCTTGATTAGAACACCCTCATTGGAACGCCATCCAGTTGCGGACTCAAAAGTGTGAGTCACGGTCCAGCCATCCCAAGATAGCATTCTGTTTCGGCTTACGATTCTCTCCATCTCATCTAGAGATTTAATCTGTGCCATTTTGTTTCTCCCTTATAGCAGGTTATCATTTGTTATACTATTGCATATCCGCAATTAGTATCTATAGATTCCGACATCTAGATCTTTAGCTTCCGCAGCCTTGATGAGCTCAGTGATTGGCTCCTTGGGCTTGCTAAAGAATGCCAGGTAATCAATTTCATTTAGATTTGAACGAAGCCATTTGATAGGCATCTTCAACATCTTAATCTTAATACCACGGGCCTTGAGGCTGCGCTCGGAGATATTGGTAAACTCCATAGCCATTTCGTTTATGTGTGAAGGACCTGCTGAGTATACGATTAGCTCGTCATCTCCGTCTTCCATGCTAGAAAGTGCTGTGCCCATAGCACGTAAAAAAATTGTGTAGTCGTTAAAACTCTTTGTTCCCTGAACTACCATTCTCATTACTGGCTCCTTCCGTTAGCATGTCAATAATGTAAATCATCTCGTCCAATTGTACCTTATCCATAGACATAATGTCAACCTTTTTGGTAGAATCTTCTTGGATAATTCCATCTAAAACGTCTGCAGAGTATACTGTGTTATCTTTAATCCAATAAGCATTACGGTTATACATAACTATTCTAGTCCCAGAATCCATATAGTGTCTAGAAGACTGTGTATCTAGTGCTGGTGGACCAAAGGATATGCTCAAGTATGGTGACGTCATGCTGTGTATGCGACTTTGATTGTATACTGGTCTCATTGGTTTTGCTGGTGGCATACCTCTCAGCATTGCACGACTTATTGCAAAAATTGTTATTAGGGTTATAGTAGATCCTATTAAGTATTCCATAGCTACCCCCTACTGCTGACCACCGTTTGACAATGCTTTAACAATTTCCCTGATCATTGATCTAAAGTGTTCTGGTAGCTCCTCTACCTCGGCATTGTTTAATGCTTTGTCTGTAACAGTAACCATTGGATCTTTATCTGTTATGTCCATAGATATAAATCCCTTGGTCCAAAGGAATAGTAGCTCTTGCCTTTGTATAGCGATCATCTCTTCATAAAGCACTGGGTCCACCTCTTTGAGTACTGGTGTAAAGCTGTATAGCATTTCACCGCTTTCTGATAGCCCTGCAAACTCTGCAGCGCCATCTAGGATTAGTTTCTCCAAGGCTTCGTCATTCATCTTTTATCCCTGTCGCTTTGCCAACAACTCTGCAAAATCTTTATTCTTAGTGTCACCTGAATACTCCCAGGCATAGCCCTTTTGTACCATTTCATTATTTATGGAGTTAATGGCTCCATCCAAAAAAATCCAACCAAGAATTCTGCCATATTTTTCAGAGCTATTTAGCTTCTCTGTCTTAATGACAATATCCTTAGATGCCTCGATGGCGTGTTTTAGATAGTCCTTAGCTTCTAACCCCAATTTCTTTTCGTCTAGGTCCCTTGTTCGACTTTCTGGTGTGTCGATACCAGCCAAACGAACACGTGACTTAAACATAACATCAAAGCCGAGATCTATAATAACATCAATGGTGTCTCCATCAACGACCTTAGTCACTTCTTTTACATAATACTCATACATTAGTCGTCTCCCTGTAGTCTATTTTCGATTAGTCGTTCTCTCTCGTCAATGATGTTGAACGCAAATTTTTCTAGCTTAGAGTACCCCACTGCATTGTCAACAATAGCATTGTAGTGATGGGAGCAAAACATAAGCTCTGAGTTTACACCTACCGCCTTTACGAATGCCTGAGCAGAACATTCTGCATCACAACGATCCATGTTGGTTAGTGTCCACTCTTCTTGACCCTTTAGAACTTGCATAGACTACCCCTTATCAGTTGAATAAAATCCACTACCGTTAAATGTAACTCCTATAGAAGAGTATACCCTATTTAACGGAACATTACAAGCCTTGCAGTTTGGGACTACCTCTTTATCGGCAATGCCTCTGGAGATTATCTCAGAGGCATTGCACGCTTTACATTTATATTCGTAATTGGCCAATTACAGTCCTTAGTACTTCCCAGAATTTAGAAGTTCTTGAAGTGCCTTGTAGGTATTTGTTCCTGGTACACCATCAATTGGTCCAGAGTACAGCTTTGCAGCCTTTAGCTTGTTCTGTAGAGCCTTGTAAGTATTCTTTCCTGGAACCCCGTCTATTGGCCCTGAGTACCCTGGCCCAACCAAGCTCTTCTGAATTGCCGACCAAGTTAGCTTGCCAGGGATGCCATCTACAGCACCCTTATAGCCATGCTTCTTTACAGCAGTCTGCCAAGCCTTCCAGGTGTTCTTATCTAGCTTACCATTGACTGCAAGCTTGGTGGTTGTGGTCTTGGCTACTGGCTTTGCAGCTGCCTTTACAGCTGGCTTAGCAACTGGTTTTGCAGTAGCTTTTGTAGCAGGCTTAGTTGCTGGCTTTGCTGCTGGCTTGTCTGACTCAATCTGCTTATAGATAAATGCCTTTAGATCGTAGACCTTTCCCCAGAATACTGACTTTGGCGTGTCGCCTAAAGTTGCGTGCAAATGGGGGCCGCTTGAAGCTGAGCCTGTTGACCCCATCAATCCTACGGTCTGCCCCATCTTAACCTTGTCGCCAACCTTTAGGTCTGGCTTTTCAAGTAGGTGGGAGTATCCAACGTACCAGGTCTTTCCATCTGCCCAAGCGGTGTGAACAAGAACCCAGCCAAGGATTTTGCTATACTGCACAATTGAGACGGTTCCGCTAGTAACAGCTGGGATCTTTGTACCAGATGGTCTTGCCCAGTCAGTGCCACGGTGTGGTCCTAGGTTATTTGCAATTCTGAACTTGCTTCGAGTACCAAACTCTCCAGTTACATATTTCTCTGCAAAAGGTAATTTCCATGTTGCCATTTTTATATTCTCCTTGTTGTGATTGTACTATTATATTATATCACAGAGCCTCAAGCAGGACTTGAACCCGCCACCTTCTCATTACAAGTGAGATGCTCTACCAGATGAGCTATTGAGGCATAGTGGTAGATGAGAGATTCGAACTCCCGAAGTCCGAGACAGCTGATTTACAGTCAGATCCATTTGGCCGCTTTGGTAATCTACCCGATATTTAATTATGTTTGCGATCTCGACCAGACTTGAACTGGCGACCCCTACCGTGACAGGGTAGTGCTCTAACCAACTGAGCTACGAGACCATTACTTGCTTTTATCCCATACCCAGGAGTGGTGCAAGTGGAACCATTAGCTGACCCACCTGGATTCGAACCAGGAACCTTAGAGTTAACAGCTCTCTGCTCTGCCGTTGAGCTATGGGTCACTGTGCCCATTTTGAATGGATGGGCTAACCATTAATCCCTATGGAACTAGATTTAGTGCTACTGCCGAATAATCCTTAGTGGAATATCCATTGGAAGCAATTGTATCATATGTTGCCTGGAAAGATCCTACATCCATGCTTGACCAGTACCCAGCTAGTGCTGCCGTAGCAGCAGAGCTTGATAGAACAACTCGACCAAATACGGTATCAAACTCGCTATCAACAACAAAGTCGGTCTTATCGCTGATGTTTGTGTTATTAGCTGCATTTGCTGTACCATTGTCATTGTCATACCATGCTAGGGTGCTTACAGCTACCGCCTCATCAATACACGCAGGATAGTCAACATACTGCTTGTCTCCGTCATTTCCAGAGGCAATGATTGTGGCTACCCCAAGATTCTGAAGAGCGACAATGTCACTGCGAACTGATGCATCTACTGGACATGGTGCCAGGACTGGTGCTGATGGCGTCGATGGCTTTAGCTTTGCCAGGGCTGCCCTAAGTGGTGCCAGCCTAGACTCTGGATAATTACGTGATTCGTAAATAGCAATGACTCTCTCATATGCTGCAATCCTTTTATCATTTGCAGATGTTCCAGAAGTAACTGCCTTCTTCGCATAACTGTGATCTCCTCGTGAGAAAGAGACTGCAACAATGTTATACTTCTCAGTGTTATCGGCTACCCACTCTAGTGCTCGCTCAAAGTCACGGATGTTTCCAGCAACCACATTTCCACGAATTGCCTTAGCGTTGCGTAGTAGGATGATATTTGCATTTGGATTTACCTGGCTAACAATGTCAGCCATCTGAGTTCCGTGATTCCAGTCTTTCAGATATCTTGACCTGATCTTGTAGTTGTGTCCTGCAGCCCCAGGACCCTCCTCAAAGCCAGTGTTGTTGTTACATCCCCTTGAAATGCTAACAACACAAACTTCTTGAATAATATTAGCGTTAGTCAACAGCTGACTTTCGAATCCGCTATCAATGATGACTACGGTAGACTGCTCGGCTGCCTGTGTTGGAGCAATAGCAGTTAGTGAAATTAGAAATGCTGCAAATACTGCTGCAATTTTCTTCATATGTTTGGTGCCTCTCATTATTGGTTTAATAGTTTTACGACAAACATACAAGGATCTCCGCCGTCTTCCCATTCTTTTTGTTCTTCTTCTGTCATGTATGGGTCTCCATCATGGGTGTGGCAAAATGGTTCGGTAATCCAGCCCTGTCCCATGCCTTTGTCGAGCCAATTTGCAAAATCTTCATCCATGTGAAAACCTCCCTTGTTCATGTATTAATTATACATACAACAAGAGAGGTTGTCAACCACTTTATAAAAACTATTTTGAGTTTTTATCTACTTTAGAAAATGCATCATTAATCTCATCAATAGTTAGCTTTCCGTCATCCAGGAATGACCTTGCTAGCTTTTCTACTACTGTCGCAACTCCTAAAATACCAGCCATCATAATTGCTGATGCCATGTCGACTCCAACGACTGTTCCTGCACCAAGAACTGTAAGTCCTGACGCAGCGAAGACTGCCAGAATACGCCATATAACATTTTGTAGTGTGGCCCAGCCACCAACTACTCCATACTCCTTAACTTCTGTAACTTCTTTTTTTGCTGCCATGATTACTCCTTCGGATTCCTTATTCTAAATGTTAGAATCCAAACCACTAGTGTTGCTATAATTAGCATGCCTGTTACGTCACGGGCTGTGCCCTCAAGCACTAGCCATGCTACTACCATACCCAGCAGTGTCCAGGCTTGGTCAACCAAGTCTCTGAACAATTCCTTTAAGAATTTCATTTTATTCTCCTTGTTGATGCGGCTGCTGCTGCACTGACTCCTGCAGAAGCTGCCGTTGCTGTTGCTAGTTGTGCTACTTGCCCAACGATAACTGCAGCAACCACAGTTTCCTCAGACCTTTCTCTCTGTTCTGGTGACATATCTGCACCAACGTTACCTAAATCATTTAACACGTTTAGGACTTCTCCAGCTACTGCACCAAGCACTGGTATAGCTGCTAATTCTTCTGATAGTTCTGGATCATCTGCCTCTGCAAGTACTGCTAGGATTTCAAGAGCTGCGACATACTCTTCCGAGTCCTTTTCTACTGAGGCAAACACTTCGTTGACCACCTGAGTGATCTGAGCTACTTGTGTTGTAGTTAGATTACGAGGCTCTTCAATCTTTGAGATTTCTCTAACAACTTCTTTTACCTCGGCAGCTTCCAAAGGAACCTCTAGCTCTACAGCTTCTTTGCCTTCCAGTGCAGCTTCTGCCTCTAGCGCTCGCTGTGCCTCTAGCCTTGAAGCTTCTTCAGCCTTAGCTAATGCTTCTGCTTTTGCTTTTGCATCAGCAGCGGCTTTAGCCTTGGCCTTGGCATCTGCCTCTGCTTTTGCTAGTGCAATCCTGTCTGCTTCTACCTTAGCTGCTGCGTCAGCTTTAGCTTTTGCTTCTGCGTCTGCCTTGGCTTTTGCTTGTGCAGCTGCTAGAGCTGCAGTTGCATCTGCTTTGGCCTTAGCTTCCGCCTCAAGTCTGGTCGCTTCTTCTGCTGCTTTTTCTGCAGCAATTCTATCTGCCTCTGCCTTGGCATCAGCGATTGCCTTTTGCTTGGCAGCTTCTTCTGCAGCCTTAGCTGCTTCTTCTGCTGCTACCCTGTCTGCTTCAGCCTTTATGGCTGCTTGCCTAGCTGCCTCTGCGGCTGCAGCTGCTTGTCTATCTGCTTCCGCCTGTGCTGCTGCCAGGGCATCGGCTTCTGCTTGTTCTGCTGCCAGTCTATCTGCTTCTGCTTGTTCTGCGGCTGCCTGTTCTGCTGCTGCTAGGGATGCTGCCTCTTCTGCAGCTATCCTTTCCGCTTCGGCCAGGGCTAGCTCTTCTTCGGAAGGTCCAGTAACTGAAACCATTATGTTTGTTACTGGCTCTGACCATACATAAATCCTATTGTCATTGTCATCTGCACGAATCTTAAATAGGTACTCAGTATCAAATCCACCAGTATTCTCAAAGTTTGAGGCTGAGATAGTGCCATAGGTGTTTGTGGTTGTGATTGCCCATCCAGAATCTGCAGTGTTCCAGGCTATTACGTAGTAGTTAAGATATGCAGTCTCATTAACTACTGATGCGTCCCAAGTTAGACTTACGGATCCATCCTGATTAACAGTTACAGAAAGATTGGTTGGTGCAGATATTGATGGCTCTGGTGGTGGTGGGACACTAGACGTATTGTTTATAGCGTAATACTCTGCACCCTCACGTGCAGTTAGCGTGTCTGTGTATGATGTGCCGCCCTCGTTGGAGCGAACAAAGGTTCCAGCCTCATCCCATGAGTTGCTAGAGATGTTTGCACCAACCTGAGTGTAGATAGTTCCAACTCTTACATTGAGGCTGATGGCAGTTGTGTTTGTCTTGAAGGTATTACCAGTAATGGTGTTGTTGATGTGCGGGGCTGTGTAGTAGCTGTTCCATGCTGGCCAAGAGTTAGAGGCGTTAATTGCAGTTGTGTTGTTCTCGAAGGTTGATCCGGTTACCCTGTGCTTGTTTAGTCCACGCATCAGAAACGCTGTAGAGTTGTTTGCAAATACAGAATCGGCCACAAGAATTGTTCGCTCGCCATAGATAGCTGTGTTGTTGCTATCAAATATTGAATTGGAAGCATGAATCCTGTTGTCATAGGCATTGTCATCTTCTGATGGGGTGTTTGGAGTGCCTCCATGATTAGAGAAGAGTGCGGTGGTGTTTCCTGTGAACGTTCCATAGTTTATGTATATGTAGGACCCACCTTCTTTCGTAGCAATGGCTGTTGTACTTGATGTAACCGTAACGTTATTAACGTATACCGTTCCCCGCACTAGCCAAATTGCAGAACCTGCCTGCCCATTAGAGTTATACATGTTACTAAAAGTTAAACCACCTATGGTCATGTTCTTGCCCTGAAGAACCAATCCCGAATAGAGATCTCCTCCGTCGATCGTTAGGGCTGCTTCTCCTGGCCCTTCTATAGTTAGATTCCTAGTAATCCCTGGCAGGCTAGAGGTTAGGTTTATTGTACCGCTAACGCCAAAAGTAATCTTATCGAACGTAAGGCCAGCGTTTGACTCTGCAATGGCCCATCTAAGAGTACCCTCTGTTCCATCGTCCTCTAGGGATGTTACGACAATACTGTCTACAGCGTGGGCTGGTTCGAGCACGCCAAATATAGGCAAGAATGCCAATGAAAGTGCTGCAAACGCACGTAATGACG
>Ga0208439_1000292_pt1 | contig 19932 bp, 19 predicted proteins | sample ColrivemetaGS703_FD_187621 | JGI IMG/M metagenome (GOLD analysis project Ga0208439, IMG submission 187621) | Estuarine microbial communities from the Columbia River estuary - Freshwater metaG S.703 (SPAdes) (version 2) | ecosystem: Environmental > Aquatic > Marine > Intertidal zone > Estuary ...
TTTTTGTTTCAAAATTATCTAAAAATATTTTATAAACAAAAAAGAGAGTCTCCAGGTAGCCACTACCCCTAAATAAAAAGATATATATTATTATAGAGAGTGAAACAAAATCATCGTTCTCTATATAACTATCATAAGTTACTTAAAGGGCCCTTAAAAACTTAGAACAATTAAAGTATTAACAAAAATTAAAGCAATTAAAGACATGGCAGAATTTGACATTTTTAATCTAGGAGTTTCCGATGTTGAAACTCACGAAACACAAGCTTCATCTGGAAGCGATCTTTACAAGCCAACGGCTGACGATGGTAAAGATGGAACATACAAAGCAATGATTCGCTTCGTTCCGAACCCTTCAAACCCAAGAAATTCATTAGTAAAAAAGTACGTACACTGGTTAACAAACGCCAATGGTGACGGTAAAATGGTTGACTCTCCATCTACAGTTGGTGACAAATGCCCTATCGCAGACGTATTCTTTAAATTACGTAAAAGTGATTCAGCGGTTGACCGTAAAATGAGTGATAAACTTAAAAGACGTGAACAATATTTCGCTCTTGTTAAGATTATTAAAGACCCACAAAATCCAGAATTGGAAGGTCAATACAAAATCTTCAAATTTGGTTACAAAATCAAAGAGAAAATCGACGAAGAATTAAAGCCAGCATTTGGTGAGCCAACTCAAGTATTTGACTTATTTGCGGGTAAAAACTTCGAATTGATTATCACTCGCCAAGGAGATTTCAACAACTACGATAAATCTAAATTCTCTTCTAAAACAAGTCCGATCGATATGAATGGTACTCCAGCTGAGCGTAATGCCGAAACTATGGCAACTATCAAAGCTGAATTAGAAGCAGCACCAAGTTTAGAGCCATACGAATACAAAGCATGGGATAGCGAAACATTAGATTTCGTTAATAGTATCCTAAGAAACTATTTAAACCCAGGAGATTCTTTAGATAATGTGGTTAACAAACCAGCAGCTAAAAAAGCTCCAGCTAAAACTGAAAAAGTAGCTGAATCGGCTAATGGATCTTCAGATTTTGAATTTCCTGAATCGATGACATCAAGCCCTGATTCTACGAATGTAGATTCATCCGATGACCTAGATTCTTTCTTAAACGATTTAGATATTTAATATAATTAGGTAAGATTAGAGGGTCAAGTGTAAACTTGGCCCTTTTTTCATATATAATAAGTATGCAAAATCAAAAAATAACAGAGGAACTTAAAGCAAAAATCAGAGGCCTTGTTAAACAAGCAATTGTAAAAGCTCATCACGAGCCGGCAAAGCATATGATTAAGGAGATGCCAGGTAGGATTACTATGGCATGTCCATATTGTGGCGATTCGAGTACAGACCATAAAAAGAAACGTGGTAATTTGTATTGGGACACTTTACAATATCATTGCTTTAACTGTTCAACTCACTCAAATGCATACCAATTATTAAAAGACCATCACATTAAGTTTCAAAACACCGATGATTCTATCCAAGTTATTGATTACATTCAAGAACATAAGATGGAAACTAATGACATCGAAGTTCTTGAACATGACGTATTTAAACTCACACATGATTTATCTCCAACAAGAGCCCAAGTCAGAGAATGGTTTGGATTCAAAGAAATAGAACCTGGAGAACCTGCATTCTTTTATCTAAGAAAACGTTTATTGTCTAATAAATTAGATCGCTTCATGTATTCTCCAAAAGATAAAAGAATTGTTGTATTAAATTTAGCACCTCAAGAGAAGGTTATTGGCTTCCAAACCAGATCACTTGAAAAGAAGGCAAACTCAAGATACTTAACTTACGATCTTGAAAAAATATATGAAGAGGCAAAGTTAGAGTTAAATTTAACTGAAGAGGAATTGGTAAGTGTTAAAAAATTATCAACTCTTTTTGGTGTAATGCTGGTTGATTTTCAGCGAGAAGTTACAATGTTTGAAGGGCCTATCGATGCAATGTTCATTACAAATTCAATAGGACTTGCAACTGCTGGTCGATCAACCACCGAATTTGATGAGATACCTACAATTAAATACATGTTTGATAATGATGCCACCGGTAAAAAGAAGATGATGGAGAAACTTAAAAGAGGTAAGAAGATTTTTACATGGGAAAAGTTCTTTAAAGATACTAAGATCGATTTGGAATGGGATAAGTTTCTATCTAAAATTGATAAAAATGAAAGGGATAAATATCCTAAACAAATAGGTGATTTAAACGACTTAGTTATTGCTGCATGGATTACAAAGAACACGTGCCTTTCAAAACTAAATGAATATTTTTCAGATTCAAAACTCGATGCATATCACTTATGATAAAAAAAGATTTTTTACAAATGATCGACGAACAATTCGAAGATTTTGAAAACGAGAGAAACAAGAGAAAAAACCTAAAGATGATTATTGATTTTTCATCGACAAGTATTTCTCATGAAGGAAAAGAATTTACAATGACAAAACCTAAACTTAAAGCAAAGTTTAAAAGTTCAGTGTACATTAAAGAAAAGAACAAAGGGAATTCACTTTTTTAAAATAAAAAATATATGATAGAATCCAAAGATAAAATTCAGCAGCTAGATGATTATTTAATCAAACAGCGAGAGGATTGGACATCTAAAATAAAAGGATTAACCGAAGAACTAAAGCTCGGTAATAATCTAGAAAACGTAAGTGCTTACACACTTAGTTATCGTCAAATATTGGTTGAACACTTAGCAACCATGGGGAATCGTATCAAATCCCAAAAAGCAGCAGTAGATAAAAAATATAAAGATAAATGGGTTGAGTATTATAGCTATGACTATAAACTTACCGACAAGATGCGAGAAAAGTTTGTTGAGGCTGACATCGCGGATGATACAACTATCCTTGAGTTATTAATTACTCAGAAAAGTTTTTTTGAGGGATCAATTAAGACACTTGATAATATGGGCTTTGCAATAAAGAATCGCCTTGATATTTCAAGGTTGTAAAAAAGATCTTATGAGATTTGATTTTAACATTAACAGAAGACAATCAATTTTTAAGAATTGATGAAGCTACTGAAATTGAGTTAGAGCAGATTAGAATCTCTCTGACCAAAAGAATAGAAAGTTGGAGGTTTCACCCTCTAGTAAAACGCGGAGTTTGGGATGGATACGTATCATATATTAAAGATGATAAATGGATTCCTGCTGGACTTTGGCGTCATATCATGTCAATATGTAAAGAATACAGATTCGAACTTAAAATCGAAGGTATTAAAAGACTTATTGACTCAAACATTAATGCAGAACAGTTTGAGGAATGGGCTTTGGACTTTTTTAGAGGTTCACAGATCACTCCTCGTGACTATCAAATAGAAACTGCATATAACATTTTAAAATTTAGAAAGTGCCTTGCAGAGCTAGCAACTTCAGCTGGTAAGACACTGATCAGCTTCTTAACAGTAGCATACATGCTTGAAAAACAGCATGCCCAAAAAATTCTTTTCATAGTACCTAACGTTTCATTGGTTGTTCAAGCGCATGAAGATTTCCATGAATATAACTTTAGAAATAGAATTGACTTAAGAATTCAACAGATATTTGCAGGACAGGAGGTTAAAAAGAACAAGAATATAATCATTGGTACATATCAGTCACTGATTAAAAAAGATGCTGCATATTTTGCAGAATTCGATGCAGTAATTGTTGATGAAACTCATAAGGCAAAAGGAGCATCAATCAAAGAAATTCTTGGTAAATGTGTAAATGCAAAATATAGATTTGGACTTTCAGGAACCATACCAAAGGATGGAACACTCGACAAATTAACCTTAATGAGTCAGACGGGTCCAGTTATTAGTGAAGTTAAGGCAAGTTTCTTACAAGAACAGGGACATATTGCACAATGCGTTGTTAAAGTTATTGAAATGAATTATGCAACTCCAAAACAGCGAACTGCGTTTATGGAACTTGCACAGAATAAATATGATAATAAAGACGTGTTCTCATTAGAACAAAACTTTGTAATCACGAGCGATGCGCGACTTAATTTTATCTCAAGCGTAATATCAAGAGTACCCAGAAATTCATTAGTGCTTTTCCATCGTATCGAACATGGTCAAAAGTTATATGAAAAGCTACGACAAGATAGTAACAAAAGAGTATTTTATGTTGATGGCGGTACAGCTTCAGATATTAGAGAAGAGTACAAAAAGAAAATGGAGGCTGGAGAGGAAATTGTAATTGTTGCAAGTTTTGGAACATTCTCTACTGGTATTTCAATCAAAAAAATTCACAACATATTTTTTACCGAATCATTCAAATCTGAAGTAATTATTAGACAATCAATTGGCCGTGGATTAAGGCAACACCACTCAAAAGACAAAGTATTAATTGTAGATTTTGTCGATGATATTAGAACATTAGAGTGGGATAACTATTTATATAAGCACGGAAAAGTAAGGCAATCTATATATAAACAGGAGAAATTCGAATACACTGTAAAGAAAGTGAATTTTGATGGAGATATATAAACATAATAACGTAATAAAAAAACATATTAAAAATGGCACAAGTTAACAAAATCTCTTCATTTAAAAGTTTTACTGAAATTAAAAATCAGGAAGCTACGATGAAACTAAGAGAAGAAAACAATGCAAAAAGACAGGAAACTGTTGGTAAAATCGGAGCAATCCTTGACGAAATGGGATTAACTTCTTTATCTGAATTGGATGAAGATAAAAAACAAGTCCTAATTAGTAAAATGTTTGGTAATGTTTCAGAAGATGAAGCAGAAGATATTGAAGACGAAATCAATAAATTAGGAGAACCTAAAAAATTAGAAGAGAGAAATGCTTTCTTAGGAGCTAGAGCAAAAGCTATCGAAGAGGACAAAACTGAATTCGAATTTAATGGTAAAATCTATAAAGTAACAGTAAACGAAGGTAATGCCTTTGGTGATGCTGTAAGAAAAGCAAAAGAAGCTGGAGAAAAAGAATTTGAATTCGACGGTAAAACATACAAAGTTGAAGAGGGTAATGCTTTTGGAGATGCTGTAAGAAAAGCAAAAGAAGCTGGAGAAAAAGAATTTGAATTCGATGGTAAAACATACAAAGTTGAAGAGGCTTTAGTTTTCGAAGGAAAACACGGTATGGCTAAAAGATTACTTCAAAACATTATCAATGGAGATACTACTGAAGCTGAAGGTATTAAAATGTCAAAGGAAATGGCTGAACATTATTTATATTGGATTAGCACATCACCTTATGGTACTAAAAACTCAAACTTACCATTATATATGTTAGTTAATGCAAGTTTTAACTGGGGTATTGAAAGAGGTTTACCATCTAGCTTAAAGAAAGAACTTGCAGAATTAAAAGATTTTGCAAAAAAAAATGAATCATTAGTTGCTGAAGCACGTTCAATTGCTAAAATTCAAAACGAGTGGTCAAAAGTAACTACTGAAATGGCTACTTTAGCAACAGAATGGAAAGCTGCTGAAGGTGATGCTAAAACTGCATTACTTGCTCAAATGAAAGAAAAAACCGCTCTTAAAAAAGGATTAGAATCTGAATTGGAAGCAGCAGTTTCTGGTAAAGACAAAGACCTAGAATTAGTAGTTTCTGAAATGGTAGTTACTGAAGCTAATAATCCGCAGATTGCTAAGATTGATGCTGAAATCGAAAAGCTTCAACAGACTCGCGATAAGCTAGAGTCTGAGAGAAAAGGTCCTAAAGATCAAGATCCAATTAGATCTAAAATTTCAGAATTAACTAGCGAACTAAAATCTAATAGAGATGAACTTTCACAATTAAAAACAGACAGGGATAGAGCCGACGAAGATGAGAAAGAAATGTATGAGGATCAAATCGATGAATTAAAAAGCAGCATTGAAACTCTTGAAGCTAATATTAAAAAAGCAGAAGATGTTCTAAAAGAAATGGGTACTAGGAATACAGAACTTTATGCAGCCGACGAAAAACTATACGATCAAATATCTAAATTAAGAATGGCTAAGAAAAAGCTATCTGAGTCCAGCGTTGTATATGAAGGTGCTGTTAAGCAGTTTGAAATGGATATGACTAATATGATTAAAAACATTAAGTCAGGTTATGGTTGGATTGATCCAGAATACGTTGCAGATACTTGGGAAAATTCAAGTGACTCAATCGATTTTGAATTAGTTAAAGGAGAAATCTATAAAAGATTAATTGCTGCTAAATTATTAGCATATGCTGATGATGAAGATGAGGAATCTGCAGGACAATACGTTAAATCATTAAAAGAATTAGGGATTAAAGAATCTATAGTTATTATTGAATCAAAGGAGGCACAAGAGGCTGAATCAATCTTAAACGATCTTTTAGATGAGAGAGGCGGAGACATGGAAGAACTTCATGGTATGTCGATGGAAGATGCATTAGATACTGTTGAAACTTACGGACATTCTGGTTCAAAAGCAAAAAAGATTGCACAAGAACTTGTTTCAATGTGTAATGAATCTAAAGTAACCGAAGCTAAAGATGATTTTATGGCTAGACATTCTGGAACTGATATTTGGTTAAAGAAAGGTTATAAAAACCATACTGAAGCAGAATTACAAGAATTGTACTTTAAAATTGGAGAACTACTTAAAGATAATTTAGACGTTAAACAAGTTACTGTTGTATTTGAAGCTAAAGTTAATGAGGCTGAAATTAAATCTAAAAGCCCAAATGATGATGCAGAAGCAGATATTGATTTTGCAGGATCTGATTTAGATTTAAAAAAACTTTCTAAAAAATATAAATTAGAAGTTGATGAATATGAACCAGGAATGGTAATGTTAAAAGGTAAGAAAAAAGACATCTTAGCATATCTTCAGTCACCTGAATACGATATGGATTCAGAAGACATTAAAGATCTTTTTTCAGAACTATTAGAGGCTGAAATTAAATCAGATGATGAATTTAAAGAATATGCAATGACAATTTTGAAAAAAGCATTTGGTGCTGATTTCGACGAGGCTAAAGCTGGAGAAGTTGCTGATGGAATTCTTAAAAAATGTGATGGAGATTACGGTGCATGCGTTGGAATGTTAACAAGCTCTTTAGGAGAATCAGTTGTTACTGAAGGTTTTGATGCAAACTACTGGGAAGATTATCATGAAGCTGCTGGAAAAATAGAAAATCCTAGCAGTATGCAAGTACAACAAGAAGTATCAGCTTGTGTTAAAGAGTGGAACGATAATAATGAAAATGGTAAAGAAAATGAAGTTACACCAAATGGAGAAAAGAAAGTCTTAAAACTTGCAAAGGAATTTGTTAAAGCAAAAGGATGGATTTCATCTGATGTTATTGAAGCAATGATTGCTCAAGAATCTTAATAAAAAATCAAAATAAATAATACCTGATGTTTTACCATGTCAGGTATTTTTATTATATTTACACTATGAAAACAAGAATCCTTAATTTTAATCAGTTTTTAACTGAAAGGTACGAACCAAAATTAAATGAACAACTACTATTAGAAGGTGGAGCAGCTGGACACATGTCCCATCCGTTTGATAATAATGATTTGACATTTGGCGACTTTAAGAATATGATTATTGGTGGACTTCAAGGAGAATTAAACTTCGAAGAGGAACCAACTGAAAAAACTGATGGTCAAAATGTATTTGCAACTATTCAAAATGGCGAAGTTAAATTTGCCAGAAATAAAACTGAGTTGCAAAACCCAATGAACCTTAAGGATTTCCAAAATAAATTTGAAGGACATGCAAGTAAATTGGTACAAGATACTTTTCAATTTGCAGCCGCAGATTTAGCAAACTTACTTATAAAATTACCGGCAAAAACGCAAGAGGAAGTGTTCCAGAATGGGCTGAACTTCATGAACATGGAGTTGATATATTCTGCAAATCCGAATGTAATTCACTATGATGTTGATGTAATTCAATTCCATGGTATCAAGAAAACCGATGGTGCTGGAAATATTATTGGAGACGATAATAGCGCTGCTAAAAGTGTTGCAGGTATATTAAAAGACCTAAATGCTCATATTGGAAGCACATTTACAATTATTCCCCCGCAAGTTATTAAGTTACAAAAAGACATTAACTTTGAAGAGAATCAAGCCAAATTTATTGGAAAGCTTGAAGCTCTTAAAAACAGATACAATTTAACAGACGCTGATTCAGTTGCAAGATACCATGAAATGTGGTGGAGAGAGCAAATTGAATCTATCTTTGGCGATCTTCCTCAAAATATTAAAGAGGGATTATTACTGAGATGGGCTTATGATGACAAGAAAACCCTAAATATGCGTTCATTGGACAAAGATTTGACCAAAGAACAGGCGGATGCTATTAAAAAATTCGACAAAGAGGACGCTAAAAAGAAATTCAAAGAAAACATTAGACCATTTGAAGACCTTTTCTTAGAACTGGGAAGTGTTATCTTAAAAAATGCAAGTAACTTTGTTGCTGCTTCTCCAGACAAAGAAATGCAAAGGCTACATAATGAAATCAGAACTGAAGCTGACAAAATTAAATTAAATGGAGACCTTACTCAAATTGAAAAAGTTGCAAAAGAACTCGACAGACTAGAAAGAATCGGAGGGATTCAATCGATTATACCAACCGAAGGTATTGTATTTTCATACAAAGGACACATGTACAAACTAACAGGAACATTTGCTGCGATTAATCAGCTGATGGGAATTATAAAATACGGAAGATAATGGCATTACAAAAATTAAGAGAGTACTTTAACGAAACCAATAGAGAATCTTTTATTGATATGTTAAAGCATAGGGTGCTAGTAACCGAGAAGGTTGCAGCTCCCACATTTCTTGTTAGAAGAAAATCAGATGGATTTGAATACTACAAATCTTCTAATTCTGATAAATTAAATCTGGTTGACAGAACAATCATCTCTTTATATGAGATTGCTATCAACTATATGCAAAGTTTACCAACTTTTACTAAAAATGAAATGCCAGATGACTGGAGATTTGGATTTGAATATTTACCAGAACTTGCAGCATCTAAAATCTCTTATGGTACAATACCAACGAATAGTTTAATACTTACACATATTCAACAAATTGGAGAAAATGGTAAAGTTAAAAAAACTATTAATGACCCTGAAATCTTAAACAAGTGGTCGAAAAAACTTAGTGTACAAGCTCCAAATGTAGTTTTTGATGGCTATTTATCTCAATTACAAAAGGATGAATTACTTGAACTACTGGGAATGAGCAATAGAGAATTCTCTGACGCTTTTGATTATTCAGTAGAAATTAAAGAAAAATCAAGCTTTACAAGTAAAATATTTAAACTATTTAATCCAAATTCAAATACATCATCGCTAAATGCTGGCCTTGATGGCGAAATTGATGGACTTATTGTTAATTTTATTGATGGTAAATTCATGAACTCATTTAAGCTTGAGGATTTTAATAGAACTGTAAATATTGAAGACCAAAAAGAATCAAGTCACATGTATCAAATTGCAGTGACGGATTTCTTAGAATATTTGGCTCAATATAACTTAGACGATATTAAATTAGAGGAAGAGAGTGCAGATTATAGATACCTTGAAACAATGTCAGTTATCTTTAATTCTTATGTTGATAAAAACTCTTCAAAATATATTGGAGTTAATTTTGAAAGCGCAGAATTTTCATCTGCTGCATCATTTAAACTAAATACGAAATATATTAAAAATGAAAAGACCCTAAAATTCGTAGCAAACGATGTTTTAGCAGAACTTTTTAAAATGATTTTAAGCTCTTTTAGAAAAAAGAGAACAAAGGTAACTGATTTAATCGATGAAGATACTATGAAACGTATGAATGAAATCATCGATAAAATTAGTGAAAAGATATTTGTAGAAAATACTGATGAGAATGCAATTTATGATTATCAGAATTTTATGTTGCATAATAAAATTAAGTCCTCAGTTGAACTAAACGAGGCTCTTAAAGTTAATCACGTTGAACAAGGAAAACAGCCAGTAAATATGTTTGTTGGAAGATTCCAGCCATTTACATTAGGACATGCTAAAGTATTGGAAACAATTCATAAAGAAAATGGCTACCCAGTTGTTGTATTTTTAGTTAAAGCAAAAACTAAAAAGAAAGGTGATGAATTTAGCAGACCATACGATGAGAAAACTCAAATCGAAATGTTTAACAATGTTAAAAAACAATACCCATTCTTAAAAGAAATATTTGTAATTCCAACCGGAGGTATCGATATCATGTTCAATGAAATGAGACCTAAATACGAACCAGTACTTTGGGGAACTGGAAGCGATAGAATGACAAGTTATGGCTATCAAGTTAATAATGATTCTTATAGAGACCAATTAAATGTAAGAGCTGATTTTGGACTTTTTGAAATTCCAAGAACTGATGATGATATTTCTGCAACCGCAGTAAGAAATGCTCTATTGGGTGGTGATGAAAAACAATTCCAAAATTTAACGCCAAAGGCAATTCATGGAATGTACAACGAACTAAAATCTAAAATTGAAGATTCAATGGGAGTAGTTGCAGAAAAACTTTCAACTGAAATCATGACGTTTGAGCAGTTCATTAATAAAGATATATAGAATATAAATAAAATAAAATATTATGAATTTCAATCAATTCCTAAATGAAGCAGCGTTTGCTAACAAAGCTGAAACTAAAAAAATTGCAGAAACATTAGCAAAAGCAATTTCAAAGCATGATGGCTGCAAATGCACTGTTAATATGAAATCACTAGAAGATAGTTCATTCGATCTTGACGTTGACGGTGAAGAGTATGATGGAGGTTCTTATTATATTAATGACAAAGGAGAGGTTGTAAATGCAGCAGTAACTCCACATGAAGTATATGGAACAACCAAATCTACTGTTGAAGATTTCATTAAAGGTTTAAATAAACCAGTTAAAGAATCTGTAGTTAATGAAAGAAACGTTACTCTTAAAAGACAATACACTGAAAATCATCCAGCAATCGTTGTTGGTAAAGCAGCAAAAATCAGAAATAAGGTTTTAGAAGCTATTAAAGATGGTAAAATTTCTCAAGATGAGTTCGATAATTTATTAAAAGAAATGACAACTGATTCTAAAAGATGGTTAAAAAGAAATTCACACTACTTTAATGTATCTGAGGATGGAATTAGCCTATCAAAATCAGGTTCAAAATTATTAAAAAACATTATGGTTTCTGAAGCAACCACAAAGGCACCAAAAGTTTGGGTTCCTGGTGGATTTGACAAAGAAATCTCAAAATACCCAAATTCAAAAATCACTAGAAAAATCGTATTAGATGCGGCAGTTAAATGGGAAGTAGATCCTGAAGATGCTATTAAATATGTAGAATATGGTTGGGTAGTTGACTTAGACGAAAATAAACAAAACAACGATATGAAAACAAAATTTATTTATGAATCATTCTCAGAATTTGTTGAGAACAGATTAAACGAAAACTCATTAAACGAGGCATTTAAAAGTTTAAAATTATCAACACTTTTTAATGTTGATAAATCAGGTTCTAGAGACCTTGCAGGAGCTTTTTATAATTTCTCAAAATTAGCAATTGACAAAATTGAAGATTACGACATTATTGAAATGGATCCTCAAACTGCCCGTAAAGAAAAAAGAGCAAATGCAATTTACTTCTATATAGTAACCTCTGAAAAAGTTAATCCTTATATTGCAGGTAGTACTCCATCTAGATGGAACAATGGAATCATTCCATCAAATACACTACTAGCGATCACTAATGGAAATAACGAATGGTATTCTACTGGATATAATAGATACTCTAAGGTTGAAACATTATCAAAGTCTGATTCTAGAGAAAGTTCTGCTGGATTCGATAAAAGAGACTCTAAAAGATACGATGGTTCTGGAATTACTTCAATTACAAAAGTAGCAGAATTAGCTGATGTTGCCTATGTTATTGACTTAGATGTTCTTAAAGCAAGATATTCAACTACTGAACTTTTACGCGCTAGACAAGAAGCAAAATCAGGAGCTACGGCATTTAAAAGCGATAAAGATTTTAAAGATGAAAACATGGCAAGATATAACTTAATCCTTTCAGAAAGAGCTGTTGAATTACCAATTAAAGATGAGGTTTCAGCTGCTATTGAAAAAATGAGTAAGCAAATTGCAGATGCTATCGCAGCTGGAGAAACTGACAAATATGGTCAAATCATCGTAGGTACCTCTCCTAAAGGAAGTCCTGCTAAATTATCTGACTGTGCATATCACATGAAATCTTTATTAGATGCTTTCCAAACTTATGCTACTGATGTCGAAAATGCTGAAAAAGAAAAACAATCAGGATATGATGGAAAATACTACATCCAAAGAATCAAAAATGATGCTAAAAATGTAGCAGATAAAATTAAACAAATCGATACGTTTAGCTACGTTTGGTAAAAATTTAAAAATAGAATTATGAAACACGTTAAACTATACGAGCAATTTGTAGCTGAAAAAGTATACAGATTGACAGGAATTTATGCTTCAAAAGGTATCATTGGAAAGGTGATGCAGGCTTTTAAAAAGCAAATTGAAGGAGTTAAATTCGAGGGAAATGCTGAAGATACACTAAAAGAAATTAACGATACGTGGGAAGATTTCAAAAAAGATGCTATCAAAATTATTTTAGCAGATGTTGACAAAGCAGTAAAAGATATAGAAGAGGTTTTTTATGTTCATGTAACTGGATTAGCTGGAACTGGAACATGGGTACTAGATACGGTTAACAATCTAAATAGAGAAGGCGCAGATACAATATACATTTGTCTTGACAAAGAATTTGTAATCAATGTTGGATTTATGGATGATGCAGATGCTAGCAAATATTCTAGAAAACTTGGAGGATCTACTAATACTGCAATCGCATCCGGAGAAGACATTCACGGAACATTTGATGCTGAAATTGGATATAACAATATTGAGATCAGAGGAAATGAATTCATGAATATTGACGCAAAATAATTAATTATGCCAAGTACAAGTAAAGCACAACAAAGACTAATGGGTATGGCATATTCTCTTAAAAAAGGAGAAATGGACCCTAAGGATGCGAGCCAAGAAGTTAAGGATCTTGCAGATTCAATGACCCTTCAACAGCTTAAGGATTTTGCATCTACAAAGCATGATGATTTACCTGAAAAGGCAGATGAAGGAATTTCTCCTGCAAATATTGGAGGTATGGGAGCAACTCTACTACCAACATCAACTCAACCTGGATCTGGTGATATTTTATCAGGAGCTGGAGACGCAGAAGAGGAATTCTTAAAAAGAAAAAAAGAACGCAAGGATTATTTAACAAAGCGCATGAAATTCAAAACGTTTGAACAATTTATTAATGAAGGTGTTGAAACTGCAGTTAATATTTTTGCAAATGATGAAAGGCAAGAAGGATATGATGCTAAAGTTTTTTTAGGACAATTTGACGGTACAAGTTTTAAAGCTCAAGTTTGCACAAAATTATGGCCAGACGGAGTACCTGTAACTAAACATTTTTCTAAATTTCAAGATGTAAAACTAAAAGGAGAATTTCAATTAGTAGATTCTGATCGTGGATGGTGGTATATACAAGGACCGAAAGGAGCTTGGTATGCTGTTAAACATGCTGACTATGGAACACCACCATTTGAATATTAATAATTTTGAGTATCATCGAATTATACCATTAATATGGATTTAAAGACCCTGAGAAATCAGGGTCTTTTTGTGTTTATAAACTTTTTTAGAAAGTCTTATATAATACCTAACTTTAAAATAATCATAATATGAACTACATATTTCGACCAGAAAATTATAAAGATTGGGCAAAAGCAGCTATTAACAAAATAGAAAAAACAATTGACTCATGTATTAATGTAGAGCAAGTAGAAGTATCTAAAAAAATGGTTGATAACTTTATTATCATAACAGCACTTGAAGACGATATTAAAGAAGAGGATTTAGAATCAGTAATAAGACTTTTTTGGCTAAAAATAGATTTAAAAAAACAAAGTTTTTTGAAACAAACTCAAAGTAATTAGTATAAGTTAAGAACTAAAAAATAATCAAAATGAAATTCGTAGACGCTTTAAGACAAGAAGACATCGTAACAGAAAATGGAATGTCAACTAATTCGACATCGTTGAATGCTTGTGTTGACCTTTTCTTTAACATTGGTGCTATGAGAGGCCAGGACAAAGAACGTTTGATCGCAACCTTTTCAAAAGCATTTAACGAAGATCCGGAGCGTGCTATGAAACTTTTGTTTTGGGCTAGAGATGTTCGTGGCGGAGCTGGAGAACGTCAAGTTTTCAAAGACATTATTGCTTACCTAGCTGAAAATCATGATTTGGCTCTTAAACCAAATTTACACTTAATTCCAGAATATGGTCGTTGGGATGACTTATTAACCCTTGTAGGAACATACTTAGAGGAAGATGCATTCACATTAATTTCAGATGCATTAATTGCTGAAAATGGGTTATGTGCAAAATGGATGCCGCGTAAAGGATCTGTAGCTGAAAAGTTACGTAAATTTACAGGTATGTCGCCAAAACAATATCGTAAATCTTTAGTTGGTTTAACTAACGTAGTTGAAACTAAAATGTGCGCTGGGGAATGGGATTCTATTGAATTCGGTAAATTACCTTCAGTTGCATCTGCAAGATACCAAAAAGCCTTTGGTAAAAATGCATACGAAAGCTATTCAGCTTATATCCAATCTTTAGTAAAAGGTGAAGCTAAAATTAATGCAGGTGCTGTTTATCCTTATGACATTACAAAATCATTAAATTACGGAAATTCAGTTGTAGCAAACGAGCAATGGAAAGCACTTCCAAATTATATGGAAGGAGCAAATGATATGATTTTGCCAGTAGTTGATGTTTCAGGTTCAATGGAAACTCCGGCTGGCGGTAATAAAACTGTGACTTGTATGGATGTTGCAATCTCATTAGGTCTTTATATTTCTGAAAGAAATGAAGGTCCTTTCAAAGATGCATTCATTACATTCTCAAGTACTCCACAGTTACAAGTATTAAGTGGTTCATTGAAAGATCGCTACACACAGATGTCAAACTCCGATTGGGGAATGTCAACGAATCTTGAGGCAACTTTCAAGCTGATCTTAGATCAGGCCACTAAACATAAGTTGTCTCAAGATGAGATGCCGAATAAAATCTTAATCCTATCGGATATGGAGTTTAATCAGGCAACCGGATCTAGAGGCTGGAGAAATGAAACAGAATGGAATCCAACAGCTCAACAAATGATTGAGAAAATGTATTCAGATGCAGGTTACAAAATGCCTCAAATCGTTTATTGGAACATTAAGTCCAGAAATGGTGGAGTGCCAGTTGCATTTGATACACAAGGAACTGCATTGGTTTCAGGATTCTCTCCAGCAATTATGACAAGTTTACTTGGAGGAGATATTGAGTCACCTCAGCAAATCATGGATAAAACAATCATGAGCGAGAGATATGCACAAATAGTTTAAGATATATAAAAGAAAACAAAACTACTATGAAACACATTAAACTATTTGAACAATTTATTAATGAATCCGATCACAATGTATATGAGCCAATTGAAAACGCTCCAAGCCCAAAGGCATATAAAAGCCGTAGTGGTATTTACATTATTAATATGACTGCTAAAAAAGTAGATGGTACTATTAATAAGATTGTAAAAAAACCAAACGTAGTAGCAGGTGAAGGTTATAATATCTTAGCGGATGCAAAAGGAAGCATTGTATTCTTTGAATTAACAGAAGTTGCAGAAGAAGTTGCAAAATTATTAGGCGCAGAAATTGCAGGTAAAGTTACTTTAGAAGATGGTAGAACTGAAGCAGCGTCGTCAAGAGGCGGTTCATTCATAATTATGAAATAAAAGAAATTAGGTTCCTTACAGCAAACAATACACAAGCAATTATATTTAAGCATAAAGGAAACGGAACCTGGCGGATAGGTACAGCAAAAAGTAACATACAACTATGAAAGAGGTCTAGAAAAACGTGGAGTTTAAACTGGTTCGCTACTTTAAACGTTGAAGCCCTAGACAAAGTGAAGGTTAACACTAGAAAATGGACCACCAGTCATAACCACCCCAATAGGTGATAAGTAGGATGGGTCGAAGGTTTAGTAGACGCTCGCGAAAGTAAAAGCCGAAGACTATAACAGGGTTATTCCGCCGGGAAGAAAATCACGAACAACTATCCCGTATTAAATTAGAATCCTGGTAAAATTGTTAATAACTTTTTTAACCAGGATTTTTTTATGTCAAATGTTTTGATTATATTTACATATCAAATTAAAACTTATACATTATGACAACAATTTCAATTCAAGACCAAGAACGTTACAATCAAATAATGAACACTCAAACATACTTGACACAGGAAGAGTATGATTTTTGTTTTAACATTAATCCATCAGAAGTTCGCGTATCAACATCATATATTGGAGCTTATTCAAAGAATGGTGCCTATTTAAACTGTAATGTTTATTCTGAATATGACCATGAAAAGCGTCAGTTTGAAATGGAAACCGGAGTTATTGGAAGTTATGACGATCCTAATTATTTACGTGCATAAAAAACAAAAGCAATATATAACATATAATACTTAAAATTTATTTTATGAACATTTTAGACGAAGCAAGCGGAATAGTTAATAACCGCTCAGAAGAAGCAGACAGACAATATGGTCCTTTCTCAGAAGGCATGGACAGAGCTGCAATGATTTTTACTGGTATGACAGGAATTGAAGTTACCGGAGAACACATGTTTAAGGCATTGGTTGCACTTAAATTTTCAAGAGAATCTTACAATCACAAACGTGATAATTTATTAGATGCAGTTGCATATATCCAAGGATTAGACAACTACATTAACGAAAAACAAAACAATGGTTAACATTTACGAGGTTTTAGAATCGTTACAAGGCAAGAAGATTGCAATTGATGATGTAGTAACTACGTATAGTTCTAAGAAAGCTAGCCATAAAAGTGCATGGGCATATCTCTTAGCAAATCAATTAAAGTCTTTAGACCTAAATGTTGAAGTACTTTCTAAGTCAGAAGATATTCATTCTTTCGATGTTTGGTTAGTAGCACTTCCAATGGAATTTCAAGGGTCTTATAATTTATTTGGTGGAGCAACTGATGAACCAGCCGAAAGAATTAAAAGATTCTTAGATTTTAGCGGACAAATCTATTGTTTAAATAGAGAAATGCCAGATGTTGGAGCATTTGCACAAAGCAGAATGAAAGCATGTTCCTCTTTATGGGCATCTCTTGATGTCGAAGCTCTTTCAAAAAAGAGTAAAGAAACCAAAACAATTGAATTGAAATTAAATTCAGGAACTTTTGTTTTAGGAGATTCACACTCAGTTTCAGTGTTTCATCCAGGTGGAAACATTAGCAGGAATGATGGTAAAACATTATTTGGAGTTATGAAAGAAGGGATGTCGAATTATATTCCTGAAGGAACAACTCATTTGATTACTTATTTTGGTAATATCGATGTTAGACACCATCTATGCCGACAAGAAAAGCCGGCAGATGCCACTAAAAAACTTGTAAAGAATTACTTTGAACACTTGAAATCTCTTAATATTGAGAATGTTTCTGTTGTTAAATTACTACCAATAGAATTCGAAGAGCGCAGAATTCCAAAGACTGGATATTATAAAGGAACTCCATTTATTGGTTCACATCGCGAAAGAACTCAATTGATGCAAATCTTTAATGAGGAGGTTGACAAACTCTCGGCAATATATAAAATGAACGTAATCGAATGGCCAAGTAATTGGTATTCAGAGGATCCAAAGTATTTTGCAGATACTTATATGGAAAAGCCAGGTTCTGTTCACCTATCTAGAGAGTTTTATCAATATGATTTCGAGACGTCCGAAAAAAATAAAACATTAAAGAAAACTATTAACAGTCTTTTTTGAAACTTTCTAAATAAAGCAAATATAAATTAATATAAAATTAAATTTTTAAAACATGAACAAAATTAAAGTTGGAATTATCGGTACAGGGAACTGTGCAAAATCATTGGTTGAAGGTGTACAATTCTACACTGAGAATACTGATAAAGTAACGGGAATGATGAAATCAGATATTGGAGGTTACAAAGCTGAAAATATTGAATTCGTATGTGGATTTGAAATCGACGAACGTAAAGTTAATCAAACTCTTGGATATGCATTAAAACAAAAACCAAACTGTGCTTATGACATCGTTGACGTTATTACTTCTACTGCTCCGGTCTATGAAGCACCTGTAATTGATGGTTATGCTGCATTGATGGACAACTATCCAGAATCAAACAGATTTTTAGTTGATGAGAAATTGAGAAACTCTACAGATAAAAATCGTACTGATTGGACTCCACGTAAAGCAAGAGAATGGAAAGACCAAATCATCGCTAAATTAAAAGAACATGAAGTAGAAGTATTGGTTAACTACTTACCAGTAGGTTCTCAAAAAACTACAGAATTTTGGGCTGAAATTTGTCTAGAAACTGGAATTTCTTTCGTAAACTGTATTCCTGTATTTATTGCATCTGACCCTGCATGGGAGCAAAGATTCATCGATGCTGGAATTCCATTAATCGGAGATGATATGCGTTCTCAATTTGGAGCAAGTATTTTATCTCAAATGTTACAAGAACTTGCCTTTGAAAGAGGTCACCATGTAAAAGCACACATTCAACGTAATGTTGGAGGTAACACGGATTTCTTAAACATGGAAGATAAATCACGTTTAGCTTCTAAAAAGATTTCGAAAGAAAACGTTATCCGTGCTCAAAATGAAATTAGAGGAATCTCAACTGAAGATTCATTTTTACATGCAGGTCCTTCTGAGTATATCTCATTCTATGGAGATAACAAAGTTGCTAACTTCCGTTTAGAACTTGAAGGATTTGGAGGAGCGCCCGTTCTTTTTGATGCTCAATTAAGCGTGCAAGATTCACCAAACTCTGCTGGAGTTGTAATCGACGCAATCCGTTACTTAAAAGTAGCGAGAGAATTAGGAGTTGTAGGAGCATTAAGAGGTCCTTCAGCATTTACACAAAAAACTCCACCAGACCAGATGATGTTCTCGGATGCTGTTTATGAGTGTACTGAATTAGCTGCAAGACGCTTAACTGATTCTACAAGAAAGCAATTAGTTGCTAAAACTAAAGCTCTTTAATTAATTAACAAAACAAAAAGAGAGCACTAAGTGCTCTCTTTTTTTATCTAAAAATTTAGACAATGTTTAATATCTTTAAAAAGAAAACAACAACAGATGCAGATACAAACACAAAATCAACTTCTAAATATAACGAAGTTTATGGATATGATTTTGATGGAGTAATCTCAATAGGAATTACACCAAGATCTGAAAGCGATGTTATTATAACCGGAAGGTGTATTGATGAACAAGATGAAATTAAAGCGATCTTAAAACAACGTGGAATTAAATGCAAAGTTTATTTTAATCCAATGACACTTGCTCAGCGAGGAAATCATACAGTAGAGGCTAGAACCTTTTCTGGAATACACAAAGCAACCACCATTAATAAACTTTTAATGCAAGGTGTAAATATTACCAGATTTTTTGAAGATGATCCGATTCAATATCAAATTATCCAAGATAATCTTCCAAAAATTCAATTAGTAAATGTAGTATCAAAATTAGTACAAAAATAGAATGAGCAGGGTTAAGCTTCCAGAGTTACCAATTTCTAAATTAGAAAAGACTCGATTAAAAAGAAAATATGTAAAAATTTTAGGAGCATCTGAAGAGGTTGATGATAAGATGATTGGTGAGAGCATCACAAATTATCTACTTCCTGAAGTTGATTATAAAGATGCAGTTTGTTTAGACCTAGGTGCAAATATAGGTGCATTCACACAACTTGCACTAGATTCAGGAGCATCAAAAGTCGTTGCTGTTGAATGTGA
>Ga0208439_1000303_pt1 | contig 19481 bp, 12 predicted proteins | sample ColrivemetaGS703_FD_187621 | JGI IMG/M metagenome (GOLD analysis project Ga0208439, IMG submission 187621) | Estuarine microbial communities from the Columbia River estuary - Freshwater metaG S.703 (SPAdes) (version 2) | ecosystem: Environmental > Aquatic > Marine > Intertidal zone > Estuary ...
AAAGTACCAACTGTACCTGTTGTTACACTGGCATTTGTAATGGTTGCACTAGAACCAATCAAAGTACCAACTGTACCTGTTGTTACACTGGCATTTGTAATGGTTGCACTAGAACCAACCAAGGTACCAACTGTACCTGTTGTTACATTAGCATTTGTTGATAACAAAGTACCAACTGTACCTGTTGTTAGACTAGCATTTGTAATGGTTGCACTAGAACCAATCAAAGTACCAACTGTACCTGTTGTTAGACTAGCATTTGTAATAGTTGCACTAGAACCAATCAAAGTACCAACTGTACCTGTTGTTACACTAGCATTTGTAATAGTTGCACTAGAACCAATCAAAGTACCAACTGTACCTGTTGTTACACTGGCATTTGTAATGGTTGCACTAGAAGAAATAAGAGTTCCAACTGTACCTGTTGTTACACTGGCATTTGTAATGGTTGCACTAGAAGAAATAAGAGTTCCAACTGTACCTGTTGCGATATCAGCATTTGTTGATAACAAAGTTCCAACTGTACCTGTTGTTAGATTAGCATTTGTTGATATCAAAGTTCCAATTGTTCCATTTGTACCAATCAAATTTGTACTAGAAACACTACCAGATGTTACACTTGTAGCTGTAACAGTAGATGTTGTTACACCACTACTAGATCTAATTCCTCCAGAAACATCAAGTTGATGAGATGGAGCACTTGTACCCAAACCAATATTACCAGTTGTATAAAATACACTTGTTCCATTTGTTGTCCAAATTTCTGATCCGCTATATAAACTACCATTCTTAAATAAACTACCTGTAAAGTTAATATCACCAGTTACATCAATCTCATATGTTGGAGATGTATTAGCAATACCTATTTTTTGCCCAACAATCATTTTCTTAGCAACCGATGCATCACCCATAGATGTCAAAGCACCACCATTAGAAAAACTTACGAACGCACTTGTATTTTCTCCAACTATACGAGATAACCCACCTACTTTTAAAACATTAGAAGTATAAGATATATCACTTGTTGCCAAAGTATTAGTTGAACTTGCATAAACTAAATTATCCGCAATAAATGGACCAGATGTATTTGCAATAACACCTGAACTAACACCCAAAGGAGTACTACCAGGTGGAGCAGTTGTAGTAGCTCTATATCTTACAACAGTAGATCCAGATGTATTACTATTTGTATATTGAATTTTAGCTATACCAGCATCATTTCTAATACTAAATTGAACACCAGTTAAATCACCGGTAAAACTAGATGTTATCACCCATCCTTCAGGTTTATATAAACCAACTATTTCCCAAATAGCAAGTTTAGATTGTGCAGCCGAAACTGTTACATTTATAATTGCTTTAAAAGAATTACAAACAGAATCATCAAATTCAAATCCTGTAATATCAGTAAAACTATTTGTATTATTTGTTAAAGTAGCTTGTTGTTCAAATATAATATCATTTTTATTAGGTGTAATTTTTACATCATTAATAGTTGTATGACCAGTAACATAAGTATCTAATGTACTAAGAGTACCAGAATTAATAATGGAACCACTTGTGGCACCTGCTGGTTCAGAATTGTTTTGAATAACAATTTGTGTTTCAAAAACTTGAGCATCAACGTTATAAGACATTTTTATACTAATTACATAGAAATTAATTTATCATTAATTTAGATGATATATATATCTAAAAAAAAAAATGAACAAAACATTTATTGAAAATTGTATTATGAACGCACTTGAACATAAAAGTAAATGTTCTAATTCTGTACTAAAAATAAATGGTATGTGTGGTATAATGACAAGACATTTATATAATAACTTGTGTTCATTACCTAATAGTAATTATCTAGAAATTGGCTGTTACCAAGGTGCATCTACTATTTCTTCACTTTATAAAAATATATTGAACGCAACTATAATAGATAATTGGTCAGAATTTTCTGGATCAAAATATACATTTACTAAGAATTTATCAAAATATATAGATAAAGATCGTTTAAATAATATACAAATCATAAGTGAAAATTGTTTCAATTTAACAAAACAATTATTATACGCACCCTATAATATTTTTATATACGATGGTTCTCATGACGAATCATCTCATCAATTAGCTATAATAAATTTTTGGCCATACCTTGATAAAAAATCACTTATTATTATAGATGATTGGAATTGGGAATCCGTACAAAAGAATACTTTAATAGCTTTAGAAAAAATGAATGCAAATATAATTTATAAAAAAGAAATTTTATTTCCATTAGGTGAAGGTGGTTTTTGGAATGGATGTTGTCTTTTTCTTATAGAAAAATTATAAAGTTATTTTTCTTAAAACATTTTCAAAATTATTAACAAAATAACCAATACTAAAACGCCGTTTATCCATTTTTTTCAAATATTTATAACCCTTACGTAATAGTTTATCATCTAATAATATCTTATTAATTTCCACATTAATCATTTCATAATTAGTATTACGAAAATATAAAGGATATTTATTTCCTAAAAGTTCAACTACTGCTGGATGATTATTTACTATAATAGGAGTATTTCTTACTATACATTCAATTATCGTATTAACAGCTGATGCGTCAACTAGATTTATAAAAACTATATTTTCTGACATTAACTTATCATAATCATCATTATTTAAATACTCTATAAAATTTACACTAGATATTTTATCATTAAAATCTTCATAAAAATGTTTACTCCAATTGTTATAGATATTATCACAATTTATACTTCCACCATTTTCATTATTTTGACTAATGTTTTGACTAATGTTTTGACTAATGTTTTGACTAATGTTTTGACTAATGTTTTGACTAATGTTTTGACTAATGTTTTGACTAATGTTTTGACTAATGTTTTGATTTATAATTTTAATATTTCTAGCTTTTACATCTGTTGTTTCCAAAGCAGAACGTACATTTTCAATCAAATGTTCCAAAGGGTAATAATTATTCATATTTTTACCACGTAAAGCATATTTTGTAATTTTATCAAATTTCTGTTTATATAAAGTACAACAAAGATTTCCTAAAAACAAACCATATTTAAAACTTGTTACATCTGGTAAAACCAAATTATAAAAAGAATATACATTTCTTAACCATCCACCAATATGAACTATTTTTTTGTTAGGGTTATTGAAAAAATTCTTGTATTTGAATTTTTCTACGTTTATTTCAGTTGGGTGAACTAGTACAAATATTTTTACATTATTAATATTCATTTTTTCAAATTCTATTTCAAATTGTTTTTTTAAATAATCAGATAATACAAACAATGCTTTGCACGTTTTTAAAGATTCTATAAATTCTGAACATTGTAATAAACTATGACAATTATAATCACTAAATGATGTATCAAATGTATGATGAATAAAACCCATCCAACTATTTTTATATGGTATAATATTTAACGTTTTATTAATATCTCTATTCCAATGAAATGTCCTATCTATGTATAAATCTAATAAAACATCCGACTCGGAATTATGAAGATATTCTATATGTTCGTATACATATTGCCATCCAGATCTATGAGCACCAGAATAATCGATTTGATCTATATAATCCATATTAAAAAACCCATTTGGGTTATTAGATAACTTTCTCCTCCTTTTATTTACATAATCATTTATTATCCATTTCCACTCTTTTATATGATTATAATCTATAGTTTTATTGAATATTTTTTCTCGCATACCATAATTATATTCAGAATCTATTAAACCTATTAAATTATAAGATATAATACTTGCTAATATTGTTTGCTTATGAACATTATCAATGTCACGATAATAATCATATCCTTGCGAGTTTGCATAGTTTATAACTGTATCATATGTATTTTCAATCATATTGTCTATATTACTATAATCAAAACCTACCTTGAAATTCTTTGAAGTTTTTTTTAAACAGATAACGTCAATTAACTTTTGAATATTTTTAAAAAACATCGTTCCAAAAAAATTTATATTAATATGCAATAACTTGTGATAAATATTTTGTCTAATTTCACAAAAATTTATTAAATTATTTACAGTATCTTTTAAAATATCTGAATTTAAATCTATTGGTACCAATTTTTCATTTAATTGTAATTTATATGTAAAGTCCCAATCAATTTCATCAAGTAAATTATGTATTTTTCTAGTTGAATATACCGAAACAAAAGGTATCAAATTATATATACAATATAAAACAGAATGAAATCTCATAGGAATACATATATCAAGCATACAAATAACATCATTCATTTCATCGTGATTCAATGTAATATTTATATTAGTAAAATCACCTTGATCTAATAAATTTACTATGTCATTTGCAAATACGATATCATTTTCATTTGTATTTATGGTAGATGTGTTGAATGGGATAAATACAATATGATATTTTTCAATAATCATCCCCTTTATAAAACTTATTAAACCATTCACAACATTATTATATTCATTCAAGTATTGTTTATTATAAAAATGTCGTGATAAACAGATACCCATTATTTTTCTTGTTTTCTTTACATCATTTATTTTTTGTTTATATTGCAAATATTGTTCTGTCAATATATATATTTGCTCATTTTTGCAAGTTTTTATAAACTTGGAATACTTTTTTAATTCCATATCATCATCGCTTTCTAAAATGTCAGTATGCTTATCTATTAAATACTTTGTAAATGTATAACCTTTAGTTAAAACATAAGACAAATCTGGTATATAGAAAATTCGATCATCATAAAAATAACGCTTAAATATATCTATATCTACTGTAGTTCTGAGAAATATATAATCTATTATTTTTAATTTAGAACTATCTATCAATACAGATGTATATGGTAAACCTACAGATAATCCAATTATTATATTTGATTTATCCTTGAATGTTTTGTTTATTTTATCCATAAAATAAGAATTTAATATATCACCACCACCTATTATTATTATATCATCTTGTAAAAAACAATATTCAGATATATGATCACAATCGATAAAGTCTATAGAATAAATAATATCAGTTATGTATTCCTGAAAAATACTTTTTATAGATAATTTATATTGTTCATCTCCAAAATTATAATGTCCATAATATCCAATGACTTTTAATGCCAAAAACACCATATATTATATAAAAATAAATAAAAAAAACAAAATGTTCATTTTAATTTTATAAAAAAATTATTAAAAAAAAATAAAAAATATTAGAAACAATTAGTACAATAAGTAAAATGGAATCAATCATAAAAGATCAAAGTAATTCTCGTTATACAGTATTTCCAATAAAATATCATAATTTGTGGACTTTTTATAAACAACATTTATCAACATTCTGGACAGCTGAAGAAATAAAATTAACAGATGATTTAGTTGATTGGAATTCCAAATTAAACGATAACGAACGTTATTTTATCAAAAATATTTTAGCATTTTTTGCAGCAAGTGATGGTATTGTAAATGAAAATTTAGTTGTAAACTTTTATAATGAAGTACAAATACCAGAAGCTAGACAATTTTATTCTGTACAAATGATGATTGAAGCAATCCATGGAGAAACTTATAGTTTATTAATTGATACATATATTTCCAACACTGAAGAAAAAACTAAACTTTTTAATGCTGTTGAAACTATTCCAGCTGTTAAACGTAAAGCAGAATGGGCCATTAGATGGATCCAAGAAGGTAGTTCTTTACAACAAATGATCCCTGACGAACATATGGGATGGCTAAAATTTTTAGAGCGATCTGACGAATATCAAGATCAACAACTTAATCCTAAAATAATTGAGGCTTTGCAATTTATTACCAATGAGAGACCAAGTTTTGCACAAAGACTTTTAGCTTTCATATGTGTCGAGGGGATTTTCTTTTCTGGTAGTTTCTGTGCCATTTATTGGCTCAAAAGCCGTGGACTTATGCCAGGACTAAGTACTGCAAATCAATTTATCAGTAGAGACGAAAATTTACACGCGGAGATGGCTATCGAGCTTTATAAAATGTTAGAAAATCGTTTGGATCAAACCACAGTTCACTCTATTTTTAAAGAAGCTGTAGAAATCGAAAGAGAATTCATTACAGAAAGTCTACCAGTATCTCTCATCGGAATGAATGAAAAATTAATGAGTCAATATATTGAAATGGTTGCAGATAGATGGTTAGTCCTACTAGGATATGATAAATTATACGGAACTGCTAATCCATTCCCATTTATGGAAATGATCAGTCTAAATGAAAAGGTAAATTTCTTTGAAAATGTCGTAACAAATTATCAAAGATCAAACGTAGGAACAACAGAAGAAGAACGTAAAATAGAATTTGATTGTGATGACTTTTAAAGTTAAGTTTAAAACTCTATTTAAAAATATCTTATAAAAATATAATTAAATGGACCAAATTATAAAACCTGAAAGTGTTGATTTTAATGAACTTATTCAGAATAATAAAACATTAACTTCAAATTGTCAATGTAAAATGGTAGAAATTCTAAACGAAGAATTCACACAACAAGAAAGCCGATGGTATATTGCTAATCTATATGTTTATATGAATTATCACCCAACAAATGATTATCCAATTAATTTAGACACATTGGTAAAACTAGTTGGATTTGCTCATAAGAAAAATGCAAAAACAACACTTGAAAACAATTTTATTAAAGATGAAGACTATAAAATCCTGCTTACCCCTAAAGGTAAGCAAATTTCACACGGTGGTCATAATAAGGAACAAATAATGTTAAATGTAGATACATTTAAAAATATGTGTATGTTAGTAAAAACACAAAAAGCAAAGGAAATTAGAAAGTATTATGTAAAGTTAGAAAATATATACAATAAAATTATTAAAGAAGAAATTGAAAATCAAAAATCACTATTACAAAAAAAACAACAAGATATCGAAGAAAAAAACAATATTATTTTGAATAACGCACATAATAAAAAGATAGAAAAACATGATTTCCTAATAGATAAATTTAAATATAAAAAATGCATATACGTTGCAGAAATACACGATAATTTAATTAAAATAGGTTCTTCAAAAAATATAGAAGATAGGTTACAAAGTCTTAAAAGAGAATATGGTAAATGTACATTTTTAGATATATATGAAAGTGATAATTTCAGAGATGTAGAAGAATCGATATTAAAAGACAATGTAATTACTAAAAATTTATATAATAAACCTATTCATAAAAATAACAATCCACGTGAAGTTTTACAATTATCAAACAGTTTTACATATACGCATTTAATAGAAATTATCAAAAATTATATCAAACAAGTAGTAACATTATCTCCTGAACAACAACTAGAATCTAAAAGAATTGACTTTTTATCTTTTCTAATAAAAGAAAAACGTTATAGTTTACAAGACATTGAGAAATTATCAAATATTAAGTTTAATTCATTAAACAACATTAATGCAAACGACGATGAAAAAGATACAAACGATACAAATAATAAAGATATCGATAATATTAATTTCATCAAAAATGATGATACGTTGTCTTGTAAAAGATTAATGAAAGCAAAAAGTGTTGATAAAATACATCCAGAAACATTACTTGTATTGGAAACATATGAATCTATTGGTGCAGTAATCAATTCTCATAAAGAAGAAAAATATGAATATAGTCAATTATATAAAAGTATAGTAAAAAATAATATTTATAGAAATTATAGATGGAATTATCACGGTAAAGAAATAAAACCTACAGTGAAAATTACAAAATGTGGTAATCCAGTTGAACGAATTATAAAATTGAATCAAGATAAAACATTAATAGTTGAAATTTACAAAACTAAAAAAGAACTATTATCATTATTAAACTTGTCTCATAAACCATTAACAAAAATAATCAATGATAAAATTATACACAATGGTTTCTATTATATAAAAGAATCTGAATGCAAAGAACTTGTAAATAATTATGAAAAATTCAAAAATGATAAATATGTATCATCAAATGCTGTAAGAATTAAACAAACAAATCTATTAACAAAAGAGCAATTTATATATAATTCAATGCAAGAAGTATATAGACAACACGGATTGTGTCGTCAAACTATTCGAAAATATATAAATTCTAAAAAAGAATATTGTGGGTTTTTATGGGAATATATATAAATCAAAGTTTGATTAAAAAGAACATTTACAACGTTAAATTGGATTGTGATGATATTTTAACTTATTTATTAAACTTTTTTTATATATTATAATTATATAATGTCATCAAGAACAACAAGTACAAGCTTAACAGATTCCGAGTGTATTAAATTAAATTTAAAGATGATATTCAATATGTCTCTTACAATTCTATTATTGTGTTTATTTTTATCTTGTTTTAATTCCTTATTCTTTCCTGTTAGAGATTATGATATTAGTTATGATCCAGTTAATATAAAAAATATGGGTATGTGCAAATGTACAGGAAATAAGTGTCTATGTAAATCTTTACGAGAAGAATTTAACAACATTTCTAACGAACCATTTTCTAATGATTCTTTTTATTCCTTCAAACTATCAAGAGATGCCCGATATCAAAGTATACCATTATTAGATCCAAAAAATAACACTATTCTTTTTGGTAAAGCTCAGCGTTACATTTTCTCTAAAAATGATCAAATTGTATATAGATTAGATATTGATAGTAATCTTTATGTTTTAGATGGAAACATATTTGACTCTGAAAAAGTAGATCAAAAATACGATGTTGTACTACATAACACTAAAACAAATAAAGATCTTCATATTGGTAATCTCAAAAAGGACGGAGATGGTATATATAAATTATCATTTGTTTCAAATAACAAAGTACAAGAATTATCCGAATATGATACATTGTATATATTTTATACTATGAATAATAAAAGCGATTTAATTTTATCTGGAACATTTAATTAAAATACAAATATGACCCCCCCTTTTTAACTTATTTTATATATATATACTTAATTAAAAATTTTTATTTTAATTAAATGAAATTTAAAATACATCAGGGTCATAACGATATTCATCGTAATCATATATTTTTACTTGATAATCCGTATCTAACACTTTTATTGTATCGCCATCAAACACTTCATTATCATTTTTTGATTTAAATGGTATTTTTAATCTATTTCTAGATTCGTCTATTATATAATATTCATAACGATCACTACGACCTTTATATTTCGGACGTCCAAATAATGGATATCTTTCATTTCCATTGAAAACAAAACCTAATTGTTGGAAATTATCACTTCCAGATACATTAAATCTGCCTTGTGGATAAATTCTACCAGGTTGAACTAATGGATTATATATTTTGTTTAATAATCTAGTATCTTGGTTAGGTTGATTGTTTTTTAATTGTTGTAAATCTCCAAAACATTTTTGTTTAGATATTTCACATTTATATATATCATTTTGTAACTTTTCAATTGTTTTTAATAATTCTTGATTAGTTTGATGTTTATATAAATTTATTTGTGAAAAATTTTCACGATTATTTTTTAAAACAAAAACTAAAAATACGATTATACAAAATAACAAAAAAGCATATAAATTAAAATCGTCTCTTCGAAAACATATACTTTCATTAATACTACTCATATTTTCACTAATACTGCTCATACTTTCATTAATACTGCTCATACTTTCACTAATACTGCTTATATATATAATACAATAATTTTATTATTTATATAAAATTTAATTTTTCAAGAAATGCAAGTCGCATTTGATTGGCTTTTTTGTATAAATTCTAAAATCACAAAAAATTTTCAATTACATTACAAATATATTCCTCGCTTATTTCTATAATTTTTATTCATCTTTATTAATAACTATGAAACCATATGGATTTCTACAAGAAGACTTTCACTCTGAAGTTTTAGATTTTTTATTTGAATTAATCAAACGGCGTGAACCCCAACGTCATTTAATATTATATAATACTTATGATCGTTATAACAATAAAATATTGTATAAAAAGAGATACGACATTGAAATCCGTGATTTAGATAATTATATACCAGATATGGTCAATAATATATGTGAAAAAATTTTTGTAATATCTTATGATAATATTTTCCATTTTAAATTATTATTGCCATACAAAGATCAACTAATATTTATAGCACATAGTCCGAAACACATTGAGAGTTTCAAAAATTTTAATATTGAATATTTTGCATTGACACCTTTATTATCAAATAAATTTATGTTACCTATTAAAAATGATATTACGCAAAATCTGGTAACAGATACAGATATAGTTATCGAAAACAAAGATAAAATAAAAAAAGATCAAAATACTTTGGATCACATTAAACGATTAAAAGATCAAGGATTAACTATTTTAATGACGATTGGATCTTTTTTTGAAAATAATAAAGATATTAATTTATTAAACGATTTACTTAAAACAAAACGTTACATATTAATTGTATATACAAACGAAGCATCAAAGGAACTAATGGAATTAATACAAAACAATATGGAATATGTCTATGCATCATTAAATTTACCAACATTTGATATAGTATCTGATATAAATCTATTTAACATTCGGTATTTATTATTTGTTCCACCAAAAAAATCAAAATTTACAGAATCTAGTTGGTCTGGATCTATACAATTTGCGTTTGATAATAATTTACATCTTATTATGCCAAATGACATTGCAAATATTTATAAAATAAATACGGGGATAATCACATATAATAATACAAATGATATTATATCAAAAATAGAATCAGGTGAAAATTCTAATTATAAACACGAATTACAAATAATTAGAAATGATATACATTATAGAAATAATATTGTATTTGATGTATTAATGGGTAAAAGCAATTATCATTCAATTGGACAATATAAAATAGAAAATACAAATTCAAATGTATTATTTGATATTGATTTGTATAAAAACATTTTTAACACGTTACAAATCCATAAAGGATCTCTTTTTGGTAAAACGATTATAGATATAGAAAATGATAGTTGTTTATTTAGTTTGATATTATTACTATTAGAAAGTTCTTGTTACATTAAAAGTTTTACAACAAAATTAGAAACAGCAAAAATGTATAAAGATATATTTATATATAATAATATAAATGAAAAAATTAAATTTTTTAATGCAACAATCTCTAATATAACTTCAAATATTGATTCAATTGATAATTTTACATTAGATTATTTAAATTATGACAATATAGGTATTATTCATATGCATAAAAGCAATATTCAAAATGTTTTACTAGGTGGTAAAAATACAATTTCTAAAAATAAACCAATATTATTTGTTAAACTTGATATAGATCCAAAAAACACAGAAAATATTGATAACCAAGATTATACACTATTTTTAAAAGAAACGGGTTATGAATATACCATTTTTGATAATTATATAATTTATAATATCAAACAAGATGTCGATGACATTTGATCACATATTTTTACTGGATTACGATCACCACTACATATACGCATTTTTGGTTGTACAGGAAAACACTGTAACTGATTATAATCACCAATAAAAATCTCCATTAGTGGCTGAACTGGAAATTTTTTCAGTTTATTGGCACTACCATAAAATTTGATCATTTTTGGTTGAATTGGAAAAGTTTCTAAAAGATTGGCATTACCATAAAACTCTTTCATTTCTGGTTGAATTGGAAATGATTTTAATTTATTATAATCTCCAGAAAATACTTCCATTCGTGGTTGAACTGGAAATTTTGTTAATTTATTATTTCGTCCTATAAAATTCTTCATATTAGGATATATCGGGAATGATGTCATATTTCCTGAAACTGATAGATCACTTATATCCAAAGGTGTACTATAATCTATAGTTTCATTATTAAAATATTTCATGTACAATTTATATAAACCCTTATAGTCCCATCTATTATTTATTTTATATTGTTCAGGTGTCGTATTATTAATTACATATATAAAATTACCTGGATCCTGATATTCAACCTTGTATTTTTCCAAATAACTCTTGTATATATAACTACTATTCGCTTTACACATGTTGTAAAATGATCTATTTTGTGAACAAAAAGACTTTAATTCATATGGTGTATTTTTCATTATTATTTGTATCCAAATTTCATTTGGTAATATATATTTATTAGAATCTTTATCTATATTATCTTTTGTGTCATCATCAAAATCATAATTCGGCCAACCACCATAAAGAAAAAATAACTTTTTTACATCATCCTCTTCACTTTCTTCATCGTCTTCTTCATCGTCTTCTTCATCGTCTTCTTCATCGTCTTCTTCGCTTTCTTCTTCACTTTCTTCATCGTCGTCTTCACTTTCTTCATCGTCTTCTTCGCTTTCTTCATCGTCTTCTTCGCTTTCTTCATCGTCGTCTTCACTTTCTTCTTCGTCGTCACTTCCAAAAGTTTGATAAATACGTGGTCTTAAAGATGATACAACGCGTCTTAAATTAGATTGTTCACATACATCAATTGGATTATTAAAAGTACTACATACTATAATTTTTGGTTGGGGTGGTAAAAAGAGTAATCTGTTATTATCTGCGTAAAAGTGAGTCATTTTTGGTTGTATAGGAAAATTAGTTAATTCATTGTTATTTCCGTGGAATTGTAACATATTTGGATATATAGGAAATGATGTTATCTCTTTATCTTCGCAATGTATAATTTCTTTATTAAAGAATTTCATATATAATTGTAACAAACCTTTATAATTCCATCTACCATTTATTATGTATTGTTCTGGTGTCGTATTATTAATAACGTATATGAAATTATTTGGATCATCATATTTTACTCTATATTTTTTTAAATAGCTCTTATATATATAATTACTATTTGATTTACACAAATTGTAAAATGACCGATTTTGATAACAAAAATTTGATAATTCTTCTGGTGTATTTTTCATAATTATTTGTATCCATACTTCAGGTGGTAACTTGTATATCATAATATATTTATATTATATATTATTATTTATTATTATTTATTATTATTTATTATTTATTATTATTTACAATAAAAATAATTTATTTACATCCAAAAATTTACCCATAGATAATTGACAACGTTGTTCGAAACCACCGATTGTTAATCTACAATTTAATTCTTTTAACATATCAATAATTTTTAGATTATTTGGTTTAAAAATAATGTATCCAGCTTCTGTATTTACACACATTTTATTAAACATTTCTAAAAGGCAAGATGTAAATGCTCCCTGTGCTTTGTTTCGTATAGTAATATCAAGTGCGGTTTGAGGATCTAAACAACCAGAAAATAAATATACATCAGCTTTTGTTTCCTTGGATTTTTCCCTAATTATAGTATATTGATTACTCCATTCGTCAGGAATATATTCGTCTTTTAAATCGTCATTTCCTTTATAAACACAATTATCCTGTAAATTAAATTGTAAATCCAACATGGTACCACTATGACAACAATCTGTGAATGCCCAAAGAGTTACACCTACTGGTAAAGGTGTTACTACATTTTTAAAAATCCAATCATCGGTTATAACACCCAGTTTATCATAATCTAAAGGAACTATTACACCGTCAACACCATCAGATTCGTCTCCTGATCTATCTCTTAAATTAGCACCGTGACCAGAATAATAAAATACTAATACATCACCTGGTATACAATCTCTTATAAATTGATAAAATGTATTTGCTATACTCATTCTAGTAGGTGAACCCTTACCGAATTTTGGATTATCTGTAAGAATTAATATGTTTGCTGGACTAAAATTACATTTTTGAACTAAAAAATTATTGATATTTGCGATATCATTGACACATCCATTTAATTGATTTTCTGTACCAGTATAATTAATACCACATAGAAATGCACGTTTAATTGGAGTTGTTCTATTCTTTTTCATTTAATATTAACTAATAAAATTAATTTAAGAATTTATTAATTAGAATTTATTAATTAGAATTTATTAATTAGAATTTATTAATTAGAATTTATTAATTAGAATTTATTAATTATATCTTTACAAGTAAAATTTTTTATTAAAATCTTGTATTTTTCCCATTGATAATTGAGATCTTTGTTCAAATCCAGATATTATTAATCTACAATTTATTTCTTTTAATACATCACATATTTTAATTGTATTATTCAATATAGGAACTCCTTTTGAATTTTTTACTATATTTCTATTCAAAAATTCTAAAAAACAAGATGTAAATGCACCTTGTGATTGATTTCGAATAGTTGCATCAGCTGCTGTTTGAGGATCTAAACATCCAGAAAATAAATATACATCTGCAACAGTTGGTTTACTATTTTCGTTATTCATAATATATTGGTTAGTCCAATCAGCTTCTTTATACACGATGCCATTTTTAAAACTTGGACCTTTATAAACACATTTGGCTTGTAAATTAAATTGCAAATCTAACATTGTACCGCTATGACAACAATCTGTAAATGCCCAAAGAGTTACACCTGCTGGTAACTTGGAAATAACATTTGTAAAAATCCAATCATCAGTTATAACACCATTTTTTTCATAATCCAAAGGAACTAGTACATTATCTAAGCCATCAGACTCATCACCTGATCTATCCCGCAAAGTAGCACCGTGTCCAGAATAATAAAATAATAATGTATCTCCTGCTTTGCAATCCTTAATTAACCAAGAAAATCCAGCTTCCATATTTTGTTTTGTTGGTTTTGTAGGCATATTTGCTTCATCAGTTATAATTTTTATGTTAGATGAATTATATCCACAATTTTTTACTATAAAATTATTAATGTTTTTAATATCATTAATACACCCATTCAAAGGTTGTGAACTTCCAGTATAATTAATACCACATAAAAATGCTCGTTTTATACTCATTTTATATCATATTAAAATAAAATAAACATTTTATAATTTTATTTTAATTCTAATTTTATATGATAAAAATTATTGCGATTAATATATCGAATTTTTCTTGTAAAGAGCAATTAAAGTATATATCTTCAGAGTTGCATTCTAGAGGTTATTATTTATTTGGTATTGGATCATCATCTGTTAAAGAATTAAACCGTGATTTACAAACTTTGGAATGTAAGGATTACATAAAAACTCCAAATACAAATAATATCATAACAATTACAGACTATTACTTTGATATTATAAAAACAGCTATTGAAATGGGGTACTCTATATCACAAATTTTATTAATAGACAATGAATATAACAATATTAAAGCTGCTCAGAAATGTAATATACAAATTTGTTATTTAAATTATTATAATATAGAATCTATATTAGAATGTATACAATATTATAAAAGTCAAAATATAGGAATTGGTAAAAAAACATTATTTCAGAAATCAATAAACATTGTTATACCAATAATGGGTGATAATACTCGGTTTTTAACAAGTTTTTATAGATTAGAGAGAAATTTAATAACTGTTATGAATAAACCTTTTTATACTTGGATTGCTAGTAATTTACAAATAGATGCAAATTATATTTTCATAATAAGAGAACATTTATGTCGTATTCATAAAATAGATATAGTTTTACAATCAATGTTTCCAAATTGTACAATAATAAAATCAGAACACAAAACAGAAGGGAATGCTTGTTCTATACTTTTAGCTGAAAAATATATCAATGATGATCATCCATTAATTGTTGTAAATGATAATCAATGGTTAAAATGGAATGTTGAAGATTTAATAACTGATTTTTTGTTACAAGAAACAGCATTATTACAAATTATATCATTTAATCCATATGGAAATAACAAATTTCATTATATTACAACAAATGATAAATTTGTACAAAGTATACATTTAAATAAACCAATTAGTGAAAATGCATTAACAGAAGTTTATTTTTGGAGACGTGGTAAAGATTTTATCAAATATACTCATAAAATGAATTCAAAAAATAAACGTTTTATTGGAGAGTTTTGTACAACATTAGTTACAAATGAAGTTTTAGATGAAATCCCTATGAATTCGGTAATTCACGTTCCTTGCGAACGTTATTTTATATTTAATGAAGCGCATTGTATTGAAGAATTTGAAAAATGGTTTCAATCAGATGAATTTAATCATCAATTTTAAAGTCACTTGGTTTTAAAGATTTACCACCACATTTAATTAATGTATTATTCGTATAATCTATAATTTGATCCAACAAGTCTTGACGATCTTTTAATACTATTTTATAAAATCCCAAAAGAGGTTTTGCTAATTGTTCTAAATAACAACTTCTGTTATATTTTAAATTATTTTGAACAGCATATTTTGGATCTTCACCTAATTCAGACTTTTGTTGTTTGGGATCATTGCTTTCTATATAAATATAAGGAATTCTATCACCGACTTGAACTTCTTCTTTACGTTGTTTTAATCTTTCAGCTAATTGTACATGAACAGGTCTTGTCTTGTAACTACTTGCCAACATTGCAGATACGACAAGATCATCAATTTTAATTTTATAATTAAAAATATCATCTATAAACTTTTTATAGACATCTGTACTAAGTTCAACTGAATCTTTCGAACCATCATTTTTCATTTCTAATTCTCCAGTTGAAGTTTTATCATTTAAAATAGTATCAATAACTTGTTTGTAACATTTTTTTACCATAGGACAATAATCTCTTCTAGTTAAAGCAATACCTTTTGCATCTACACATTTTAATTGGAATGGATCTTTTGGATTTTCATATTTGTTTGCAATATATCGTTTTTTAGTTAATAATACAAATGGATGAAATACTTTTTCAAATTCTAATTCAATAGGAGGACGTTTAAAAATATCTTCTGTCAAGTTATCACCACATACCGTCGCCAATCTAAATGTATCTGAACGATTCTTTTCAAAATCGTCTCTGTTATACTTGAATTTTAGGAACACTGAGTCCGTATTTTTCGTGATAATATCTCCTATTCCGGCTGCAAATCTTCCACATTCAGTTTCTACATCGTATACGTATTGTGTAAGTTTTTCATTTTTCTGTATTTTTTTGATTCTATTACTAGTCTTTCTTTGTTCACCATTTGTCAATGTTAATGTGTAAATATTAGATTTATCATCTCTTGTATTAATAGAAACATTATATCCAATACGTTTCATAAGATAATATAATCCTGCTGTTCCGATTTGACCCTTGTTATCAAAACGAGTACAACCAATCGCTTCTTTATCTTTCCGACACCCATCAGCAGCCCAATATCCAAGAAAGAAACTTGTAATAATATCTACATTACTGTTTAATATTTCAGTTGGTATTCGCTTTAATCTATCTGAGCTATAAAACTTTGATCTAAATTCTTCAACTAATACTTTTTGATTTTTTACAGTTAATTTATAAACACCAGATGATTTGATAGTATCATAAATTACTGGTGTAAGTTCAGGATAAACTCTAACCATAATATCTTTTAATTTGTATAGTAAATCCAAATCTGAATTATTTAATGCCCAACTACATTCATATTTATCACAACTTCCATCTGCATAAAAAAATCCATAAATATAAGCTTTGTCTACAGATATACCACTATAATTACTAGTAAATTCATCTGGATATTTTGTTAATAGACAAGTATCTAAATTACATTCGTTTGGTTTTATAATATTACCAGATTCATTTATCAATGAATGATCTTCAGTAACACTAACATAACCAGTATGAGTTAATATATTATATATTTTTTTATCACATTTATGTCTTATTACTCTTTTAATATTAACCCATCCAACATCTGTCCAAATCTGATAATCAGATGTAGAATATTCTTTTTCTAATCTAACAGTTTTATCAAAAATCTTAAATCCTGGATATTCCTGATGGTTTGATTCGTCAAAAATACTACTAATAGTTTCTATGTAAACTAAATCATTCTTCTTTAAAAGAAGAGGAGTATCACCAGTTACTGAATCGCCATATACAACTTTAATATCGAGATCGATTGGAACTTCTGGATCTTGTTTGTATGGTTTATTTGTTACATTAATAAAATATTCTTTTGTATTATCATTAAACTCTATTTCAATTTGACGAGTTGGATATTGTTCTCTTAATATAGAGTATACAAGTTCCGTATCATTTACGTTATTTGTTTTAAATCTTTGCATAATTCTATTAATGTATAATTAAAAATCAATTTATTTTTAAACACAATATTACGTTTAAAAAAAATACTAATTCGTTTAAAATATGTTATTTTATTATTGATAAAATGTATAATAAAATACAATGTCGAACTTTTCACCTATGTTTTTTGAGCAACCTATTGTTATATTTGATACTACACAATCGCTCAACGCTAGTACAGGAGCTTTTGTTCTTTACGGTGGTTTAAGTATCAATGCTACATATCAAAGTACTAGTACATCATCAGGAGGATTTGTTTTGTCTGGTGGTATGGCTGTACAAAAAGATGTTAGTGTAGGGGGTATTCAACATATTTACAATACAACAGATAGCAGTGGTATAAATAGTGGTGCTTTAATTGTAGATGGAGGTGTAGGAATTGCAAAGAGTCTTCACGTTGGAGGAGATACTACAATTTTGGGAAATCTTTTTGTACAAGGAACTTATACTTATGTAAACACACAAACTATTAATGTAGAAGATAATACTCTTGTTATTAATGCAGGACCTGCTGGTAGTGGTGATGGTGGTTTATTGATTCACCGTCATGGTACAGATGTCACTGGTGAAGTTTCTACTACAAGTGGTTCTACTGCAACTATTGGTACATCTATTATTACATTACCAGTAGGTTTTGATCAAACCGATGATTATTACAGAGGTTGGTGGGTAAGAGTTAGTGGAGGTAATCACGCTCAAATTCTTAGTTATACATCTGGTAATCGTGAAGCTCTTCTTGCAACAGCTGGTAACACTATCACTTTAGGAGATGAGGGAATCGGATCTTTTGATTTGTTTAACAAAAGTTATGTTGCTCAATATTATGCCGAAACCCAAGATGAATACCGTTTTGCCTATGTTGCAGATGCAACTGACCCAGACTATCAATTAGAAAACTTTGACAATTATGCCGATGTTAGACTAAAAAGTCTTTATGCAAATGAATCTATTTCTACTGGTACATTTCATGTAAGTGGAAATGCAACAATTGCTAATTTAGCAGTTACCGACTTGTTAGTTGCTAGTGTTAGTATGGATAATGCAGAATTGAATTCTGCAACCATTGGTACTTTGTTTGTAACAGGAGGTTCTATTCTTCACGGTGAAGTTACAGCAGGATCTCTGTTTGTTACTGGAGGATCTTTGTTTAAAGGTGACATGACTATTAGTGGTGCTTCTGTTTTGAATGGAGGTGCTACTGCTGGTGCTCTTTTCGTCACTGGAGGATCTTTACTTCAAGGTGACATTACTGTCAGTGGTGCTTCTGTATTGAATGGAGGTGCTACTACTGGTGCTCTTTTCGTCACTGGAGGATCTTTGCTTCAAG
>Ga0208439_1000308_pt1 | contig 19133 bp, 24 predicted proteins | sample ColrivemetaGS703_FD_187621 | JGI IMG/M metagenome (GOLD analysis project Ga0208439, IMG submission 187621) | Estuarine microbial communities from the Columbia River estuary - Freshwater metaG S.703 (SPAdes) (version 2) | ecosystem: Environmental > Aquatic > Marine > Intertidal zone > Estuary ...
CAGAGTATATCTGTAATATAAATCCATCTTCATTTGCTGTTGTTGATTCTTCGGCATATATGTCAAGTGCTGCAGAAATTTCAGGAGTATATTCCATACTCTCATAGTCATAATACGCAGCCAATCTTGTTGGTTGATAATAAACGGCTTGAGTATATAAATTACTTTCAACTTTGGTCCATTGTTGACCCAAATAAAGTGATTGTTGAGCTTGAAGTTTTTCTCTATCGTACTCTTGTTTATCGGTTGTTTTAAGTAATTCTTTTTTGTCGAATTTATAAACAGGAGCTTGCTGGTCCAAAGTTGAGTCGGGACCAAAAACTTTACCAAGTCTCTGCCAAATCGTTAAATTATTTTCTGCCATTATACTCTTATTAATAATACGTTCATTCTTCAATAAAGAAATAAATATTTATCTACCGAATAACCATAAATACTTCTGATAATCACTTTGTGTAGGTTGACCAAACTTTTGATTGTCCCTTCCGTAGTTCCCCATCGATATTCCTGGATTGAAGTCTTTCATTGAACCTTTTACCGGTGTTTCATTTACCGTCCAACTTTCTACCATGGCTTTTGTTGTTTCTGTTACTTTTTCCAATTGTGAGAATGAAGTCTCACCAACATAGATTGCCATCGCACAAGACATGATAAGGTCATCGTGTTGTCCCTTAAGGTGGTCAGGTCTACCATTCACGTAAACAAAAGTGTTTAATTCATTTAACAAACGACTTGACCTAATATGAAATCCATGTCTTAATGCTTCTTCAAACGCAGCAACAATCTGAACTCTTTTTGAGTTAAAATTTATTCCCGGAATTTTTTCCATTGCCTTTGGGTCGTATTTCCACTTATCGGCAACATTCACACCATCAACGTATAAATTTTTATAACCAAGTTCTTGTAATTTTCTTGATGTGGATACACCCATACCACCTGTTATATCAATAACAACAAACGCATTATACATTACAGCCCATTTCATAGCAACTTCAGCAGCAACATCTGGTGGTATTTTTCCGAGGTATTCTAATACCTGTTCTCTTTCATCAAAATCAATAATGTTAAAAGTGGTAAAGTCTTCAGAATCACCTCTTGAAACGTCAATACCCATAATGTATTTGTGACCATCTACAGGTTCCTTCCACTGCCATATAGCACCACCCATAAATTTGTTTTCAGGGTTTTTGATGTCATTTTCTTTCATCCTTTCAACTACATCAGACGGGATTACAGAATCACCTGAACCCAAGAAGTTACATTCCAATTCCTGTGCAATTTTTCTCCTGTCAAATTTTAACTTTTTTGCCATTGCTTCAAACCAAGATGAATATGGTTTATAACCATCAGCAAACTGTTTTTTTATTTTGTCAAAATCACGGTCATATGGATTAATGTCCGAATAATCAATGGTAATCTCATCATCTTTATATTCTGCACGGTTTAATAGATAATGAACTATATCTTTAACTTTAATTAATTTTAAATCTTTAGAATATCGTGGGTCACGATACCAATACATTTCCGTGATTTTGAAATCATTCATACCACGAAGGGCTTGGTCGTAAATGCTGTAATAAATTGGGTCAAACCCGTTAGGGGTAGAAATAACAATTACTTTACCACCTGTAGACAAAGATGCCATACAGGCAGACCAGAAATCATCATCAGCGTCAATAAAGGCAGCCTCATCAAAAATAAGAATAGTCGGAGTATAACCACGAAGTGCATCTTTTGAAGTTGCAACTGCTTTTACCTCACAACCATTTGATAACTTAAAATGTTTTTGTGCATTCTTTTCATTTGAAAACCCGACACCTAACCAAGACGGCCATTGTTCAACAAAGGCTCTAATCTTGTTTGCCATTTCAATAGACGTATCCTGTTTGTTGGCAATAACAAGAATTTTTTCAGGTTTTGTTTTAGAAGCAAAAACCAAGCGTTTTGAAACCCAAGCAGATGTAATTGTAGATACACCAGCTTGTCTATATTTTAAAGCAATATTTTCTTCGTGATTATCGTAATCTTCAATTAACCTTATTTGGTCATGAAAAAGGTCTAATGGAACATACTTGGATTGTGTGTTATCGTAAGTCTGCAAATATGTCCTAAGTGCGTAAGGTGTATTTTTTACGCATTTAGCATACTCTAAAATTGCTTGTTCTTTCGATAACGCCATTAATCATAGTATAAATCATTTATGATAAATCTATACCTAAATCACCCAAAAAGTTTCTGAAGTCATCATCATCTTCTTCGTCCTCATCATTAGAACTAATAGCGTCTTCGTAGTCGTATTTTTTAAGTTCTTCGATGATTTCATCAACCATTCTTTTTACGATTCGTTTTCCTGCGGGTGTTTTACCCATGATTTCCCTAGCAACTTGGAAGAATTCTTCAGTACTCAAAGATGAGAATCTCGAGAACAAATAGTTTTGAATTTCTTTCAAATCATCCTCAAATAACTCATCAGGGTATGACGCTAAGAATCTTTCCCAAATTACAGGACCTAATCTTAAATCCCACATTTCGTATGGTAACGTGTCTTGTGACATCATAACCATCTCGGCAGCTTTAGGGTCATCAGGTAAACCTTGTGTACCTAATACTTCATATACACCCTTAAGTAACTCGTGAATCAGAATAGGGAAGAATAAACCTTTAACTTTAATAGTTGGGGGGTCTGTTTTGTCATCAACCTCTTCAGTTCCTTCAACACCTTGACCCGTCTCACCCATCATGTTCATCATTTGTTCTGGCATAATCCAGTACAATAAATCATTGATTGACATCAACACACCATAAAGATTCAATAATCTTGGGTCGATTCTATTTAATTCTTCCTCAACTAAGTTGAACATGTAGTGTCCTTTTTTGGATGCTCCTTGAATCAATGAGTTGATAAATCTTCTTTTTGCCTTTTCTAAGTCAAACTTTTCAAAAGCCTTCATGAAGTTATCTATGTCATCTTCCGCATCATCTTCAGATACACCAAATTTTTCTAAAACATCCTCTTCAGATGGTTCTTGAGATTTCTTTGGTAATTTAGATGTATCAACCTGACCCATACCTGATGTTAATTCAACATCAAACTGGAATGCGTTCTCAGGTAATGACATTTCTTTCTTGACCAAATCAACGGCTAAGTTTTCCAAATACTCTTTGTTCTCGTTCTCAATTGACTTAACGGTCTGAACCGCCTGAGCCATCATCATCATAAGTTGTTGTAGACCGTTCATTCCCTGAGGAATGTTAGTCAAACCTGTATAACGTTTTACCTTTTCTACTACATCTTTAAACCTTTTTGAGGCAATTAATTCTTCAAAAGTTGATACAGTACCATCATCATCTATATCAATATCCAATGCAGGATTGTCCGAAAACGGAGTATCCTTATCTTCAATACTTTTTTGAATGTCTGGTGACATTCTTTCGGGTCCATCATAACTGATTGGAGCTTCGTTAATTTTAATCCTCGTTTTCATCTCTGAATTGAATATTTAAGTTTTTAAATTTTAAGAAATCAGGTAATTCAGCTTTTGGTGCTGGCTGATGTTTTGGTTGGTATGGTGACTTCCTATCAGGTTTTGTTGGTGTTTTAACCGGAGTCTTAACGGGCGCCTCTTTTGTGTCACCAGCTTTTGGTGCTGGTTGATGTTTTGGTTGGTATGGAGATTTTCTGTCAGGCTTTGTCGGAGTCTTAACCGGAGTCTTAACAGGTGCTTCTTTGGTGTCCGCCTCTAAAATATCTTTCTTTGTCATTTTTTCAGTCATTACATATTTCTGAATCAAAGATACTAAAGATTCTTCAATCTGTCTAACAACCTTTTGATGATTTTCATTTTGTTGTTTTACATCTCTAACACATCTTTCATATTTATTCATTTGTTTAGCACTCCATTCACTTCTTTTAGTTGTCTTAAATTCTTTTCCTAATTGACTAGTACAAATTGCCCAAGCATTGTTTTCTTCTTTTTCTTCACCCATTGTAGAACGATTATTATCTGAGTCATCGTCCATTCCATCAGGTGCCATATCCTTCTCACCGTGAGGTGTTTCTTGACCCGTATCGGTCTGCATTGCTAAATCACCTAATGCGTCATCAGTTTCTATGTTATCTTCTTCAGATGCTATTTTTTTTGCGATTGAATCTACAGTTTGACCCAAACCGGCTAATTCTTCTTTAGCTTTTTTCGCAGCGTCTGTAATACTTTGTTCAGAGATTAATTTACCATATAAGGTATTGATTTGAGATTCATTCAATTTAGATAATGTTTCAAACCTAAATCCTTCTTTCAATAAGGCGATTACTTTGTTAGATTTCATAATACTAATGTTTTTTCATAATTTAACACGATGTCTCTTTCGTATAATTTGTCTTCTATATTTTTTACAGATTCACCAAAATGAAAAACTAGTCTTTTCATTTTTTCCTCTGTAACGGCATCAGAATCTGAATCTTCCCAAGCTAGTGCAATAACACCCTCAACCGAATCATAAACTGAAAAAAAATCTGAGTTTTGTATCAGATTTAAATGTAGTCCAGAATTTTTAAGAACTCCTACTTTCTTTATAAAATCAATTTGGGGTGGAGAGGGTTTACCTGAAGCTGGTTCAGAATCCCACTCATCACCCCAAACATCATCTATATCAGAGAAGATAAACTCGTAAATGTTATCGCCTCTAAAATTTGGTCCTAACTCATTTACGTAGATTAGCTTCATAAAATTTCACCTTTTCGTGTAATTTTAAGTTGTTGACCTTCGTTTTCAAAAACTAAATTACCCTTGTTTGTTTTACCTAAGAATTTAATATCCTTATGTTCTTTTACTAAGAAATCAGAAGTTAATTCTTGCTCAATAGTTTCTGAAAGTTCTTTGATTTGTGATTTAATAGTTACTTTATTTCTAATTTCAGAAATATAGTTATTAACTTTTCTATCTTCTTCAATTTTCTTTTCAGACTCAGTAATTACAAAATACTTTGAAAGTACTTTATCAACTTTAGATTCTGAAAAAATTTCGTCCATGATTTTATCATATCCAATTTCACCTTCAGCCATTTCTGGTTCTTCTGCAGGTGTCGGTTCAGTCATTTCAGTATTAGCATCAATATTTAAATCGATTTCATCATCAACACCGTAGTCGATAGTATCTTCTTCACCTTCAAGTTTGTTAAGGATATCGTCATAATCTTCTTCAGTCAACTTAGATAAATCCATGGCAGAAAAAATGGAATTTATCACGTACTTCATATTCTCTGAAGTCAAACCTTGTTGTTCGTCTAAAGTTCTTAATTTTTGTGTAATTTTACCTGTAAGTTTTTGAATTGCTTTGAAAGAAACTTCCTCATCACTACCGTCAGCAGTTGGTTCAGTTTCCATATCAAGACCTAAATCCATTTCTTCAGACCCACCATCAGCAGATGGTTCATCTAAACTTAAATCTAAATCTAATTCATCTGTTGCAGGTGCTTCAGCATCCATAGGTGCTGCAGGTGCCTCAGTATCTGCAGGTGCAGGTGGTAAGTCAAATGTTGGTTCAGCCGCTGGTGCTTCAGGTTTAGGAGTTTTTAAAACAAATTTCTTTTCTTCACCAAACAACGAAACACCTTCTTCATTTTCATGAACTCTGTTTAATTCTTTAGCTAATAGATTAAAACTCTTAAGTGCCTGAGAATATGAAGAATAGTATTTTCTATTTTTCATTGGCTCCATGTAATCTCCTGTTGATTCGTCTATGCTAGACTTGATAATATAACCATTCTTTTCATTAACGATGTGGTAAGTTTTTCCATCAGCTAACTGACGGCTATATTCAGTAGTTGATGTTTCTTTAATGTTAGTGCGGTCAACTTCATTAAAACGTGCTATTTCCATAATACGTCTTATTTTAGCTTCTCCCGTTAACTTTTCACTACCAATTGGTTTTAAATCTGCCATTTTTGTATATTTTTTTGTTAGTTGTTTAGTCCATTAAACCCGCCCAATGTAAAGGACTGACATTGGATGGCAATTACCGTAGTTTCTTCATCCTCTGTTGTCCATACTGGATGTGGTAAATCCCACGTTACAATTTCACCAACAGTTTGACCTGTTCCAGGTACATAACCTGTTAAGACTGCGGTGTAATAAGAAGTACATGCTGTTACTGCCATAATTTTTTTCTATATAAATATACTGAAATATCACATTTTTCAGCGTTTTATAAATTATTCAACAACTTCCTGTTCTAACGAAAGATTTTTGTCTGTTAATTCATTAGCAAAATCAAAAAGTTTTTGTATATATCCGTTCCTTCTCAAAAATTTGAATACTAAATTTTCATAAGAATATTCACCTTCTCTCTCAAGTCCGGCACTTCTATAATCTTTCAATCTATCTTTTATTTTTTCAATCATTTCTATAGATGATTGAAAATCGTCATTGTCAGAGTCTTCAATAGTCATATCAATAATGTCCATCCACTGTTCAACTTTCTCTTTAATCTTTCTTTCATCTATACTTACCTCTTCTAATGATGGTTCATTAATCCATTCATCAAAAAGTACCGAATAAACTCCTGACGATATATGTTGTTCACTACTATCTTGAACATATAACTCAACTTCATAACCTTTAACTTGAATGTCGTGAGTTGAATTGAATAATGTTTTTTTCATTTTGAAAAGTTCTTTGTAGATTTCTTTGAATTCTCCCGCCTCATCAAAATTATACATGATGTGTAAATCAACATCTGAAAAATCAGACCAATTGTAATTGGCTAAAGAACCTGTCATGGTTACGTCTGATACAAAAATATCAACATTTAAAAATTCAATGAATTCATTAGCAATTGCCAATAAAGCCTCCCTAACTTCAGGATGCATTTTTGATTGCTCTTCATTATCAACATTTGTCCAAATTTTAGGATTAAGGGTATCCTTAACTTGGAAACTAGACAATATCTTTTTAAATTCTTCCATTTTTATAAATATTATTCATCAATCCATTCTGTTACCTCTAACAAGTTTACAAACTTGTTATACCTTCTAATTACATTTTCCGCAATTTGCATTACTTGATTAGACGTTATTTTATAGGTACCTTCAGGGTTGAGTTCCTCATCCTCCTCAAAAGGTCTGTTTCCTTGTACCAAGATTTTACCCTCAAAATAATAGTCATCCCAATCTAATGAATCTTGATTTGTGTACATTACTATCTCCAATTCTGAATCTATATATGATTGTTCACTTACACCATTTGATAATAATTCCAATTTGAAATCTTCATTGATTCTTTTAAATACATTGTATAACACATCACTTTCAGCAATCTCATAACTTAAAACCATACTTTTATATGATAAACCTAAATAAGATGCCGCTTTTGAGAATTGGTCAGGAAATGTCGAGATTATACGATTGTATTTTGAATTACCATCAATAAATGTACTTGAATACCTTTCGAGGTCTACGGATACGATTATATAAACTTTTTCAATCCCATCAATTTCATCAAATCCAACTATTTTATAATCAACATTAACATCTTTGAATAAGATGTTATCAAATAATTTTTTGAGTGATTGTTCTTTTGGATTCATTAGGTTTATTTCCTAATAAATATCAACCTTACTAAAGTTTTGTAAACTTGTGTTTTTTTGCTATTTCAGTACTGAAATATTTTCCTTGTGATTCAGACATTCTGAATCTAGTGTATGTCTGATGGGCAACATCTTCATATTCATATTGTAATCCATTCTTAAATGTTACTAACATTTTTTTGGTTGCGGTATCGTATTCGGTTTTAGATAGATTTGAAGATTCTACTTCATTGATAATTTTTGTCCCGTCAATTTTTTCACTTTTGATTGCCATAATACTAATCTTTTAAAGGTGTTTCTAAGTCTATTCTAAGTAATTCTTGCTTTAAGTAATCATTAAAATCATGTTCATTTTCAAGTAGACCATACTTTCTTAAAGTTCCTACAATATGAGTTAAATAACTTATAATTCTATCCCTGATACGGTACCCTTCAGAAGTTATATTCTCACCTTTTTCAAGGTCACTATTTTTAACGTTACTGTTTTGGAAAAGTATTCTCATTTCATAATACGTTTTGAGTAATTTCTCAAAATCATCTTTCAATACAGTGTCCAAAAATTTTTTCCAAGGTGATTCCATACTGATAAATATAAGAAACCCCCACTTTTGGTGGGGGCTCTAATTAACTCTGATATTTTTTGAGTTGTTCTCTAATTTCTATTGCCTGTTCGAAATCTTGTTTCTCAATACAGTCTTTCAGTTTGGTCTCAAGTTCCGCAATTAGTTCCTTATTATTTTCAAAGTCCTTAATCATATCACGAATTTTGATTGCCAATAGAAAGTCCTCGTTTTCAACCGCTCGGTCTAATTCTTTCTTTAGACTTTCAACTTTCGTAGGTCCTTTCTTTTTACTGTCAAATGGTTTCATACCTTCAGAACCGTAAGTTCTTACAATACTTGTAATTTGGTATGAACCATCTTTTGATGTGAAGGTTTCTTTTGTCCAATCACCATTTTCATCTGTTCCTTTTTCTGTTGATGATTTACCAACAACATAACCACCACCCATTGGATTGTAACTTGAACCCAACATTTCTTCTAAATCTTTCATCATCTCATCGAGACTCTTTTTTCTTCCGTTTCCAAAAAAATCAAACATAGTTTTTTTTATTTAAGTTTTTTATTTTATCTTTGTAACCACAATAATAAAAAAATGTGCCAACCTATCAATACTGACATTTTGTCACCATCAAAAAATTAAATATGACATTTTGACAAAAGTTTGATACTTTCACAATTATTGTTACCTTTGAACTACAAAACATAAATACTATGATAGAAGAAATGGACCCTAATGAAAAATCTGGTCGACGTAATAAAGACCAAAATCCCCAATCCAATACACCCGTGTTGGATAACTTCTCCCGTGACCTAATCAAGTTGGCTGAAAAAGGAAAACTTGACCCCGTTATTGGTAGGGACCAAGAGATTGCACGGATTGCACAAATCCTATCTCGTAGAAAGAAAAATAATCCAATTATTATTGGTGAACCTGGTTGTGGTAAAACCGCAATCGTTGAGGGGTTGGCAATGAAAATCTTCCAAGGTGAATGTCCACAAAATCTTTGTGACAAACGTATCGTGTCGTTGGACATGACCTCGATTGTTGCCGGTACCAAATATCGTGGACAGTTTGAAGAGCGTCTTAAGGTAATTCTTGAGGAACTTAATAATAACCCTGATATCATTGTCTTCATCGATGAAATCCATACCATCATCGGAGCGGGTAATTCATCTGGTTCATTGGATGCCTCTAACATCTTTAAACCGGCACTTGCTCGTGGTGAGCTCCAATGTATCGGAGCAACCACATTGGATGAGTATCGTGAGAACATCGAAAAGGATGGTGCGTTGGAACGTCGTTTCCAAAAAGTACTGGTGGATGCGGCATCACCTGAAGAAACCCTTCAAATCCTAAACAACATCAAGGACCGTTATGAGGCACACCACAAAGTAGAGTATTCAAAAGAGTCACTTGAGGCATGTGTTTATTTGGCTGACCGTTACATCACTGACCGTGAATTCCCCGATAAAGGAATTGACATCATGGATGAAGTCGGTGCTCGCTCTCAAATCAACGTCAAACTCCCTGAAGAGATTGAGCAACTGAAACTTAAAGCGTCAGACATCAAAGAACAAAAACTTCTTGTGGTAAAAAAACAGAACTACGAAGAAGCCGCTCATCTTCGTGACAAGGAAAAGAAAATCCTCAAACAACTTGAGGACGCTAAGAAAGATTTTGAACTCAAACAAAATACTCAGCGAAAACTTATCACCGAAGAAATGGTCTACGAGGTTGTTTCACTTATGACCAAAATCCCAGTGAACAAACTATCACAAAAAGAAATGGAAGGTCTCCTTGAACTTGAGAACAGTCTAAAAATGAATGTTATCGGTCAGGACTCCGCTGTAACCAAGATTGCAAAAGCGGTTCGCCGTAACCGTGTGGGTATTAAAGACCCAAATCGTCCAATTGGTTCGTTCATTTTCTTGGGTTCAACAGGTATTGGTAAAACACACTTGGCAAAACAATTGGCTAAGGAAATTTTTGGAGCTGAAGATGCTCTTATTCGTGTGGACATGTCAGAATATCAAGAGAAACATTCAATGTCTCGATTGATTGGTTCACCTCCAGGTTATGTTGGTTTCAACGAAGGTGGTCAACTTACCGAAGCGGTTAAGAACAAACCATATTCTGTTGTGTTGTTTGACGAGATTGAAAAGGCAAACAAAGACATCTTCTCTCTTCTTCTCCAAGTGTTGGATGACGGTCACCTGACGGATGGTATGGGTCGTAAGATTAACTTCAAGAACTGTATCATCATCATGACATCTAACATTGGTGTTAAAAAACTTCAAGACTTCGGTACTGGTGTTGGATTTGAGACATCATCACGTATGTCCTCAAACGAAGACTTGAAAGTACAACTTCTTCAAAAAGAACTCAAAAGTTATTTCACTCCTGAGTTCTTGAATCGTCTTGATGAAGTGGTTATGTTTAGTTCTCTCGGAGAGGTTGAAGTTAAACAAATCGTGAACATTGAACTTTCAAAACTCACGAAGCGTTTGAATCGTCTTGGTTACCACGTTGACTTTGACGAATCTCTCCACATGTTCTTGGCAAAAGTTGGATTCGACGAAAAGTACGGTGCCCGTCCTATCAAACGAGCAATCCAAGAAAAAGTGGAAGACTTCATCTCTGAGGAAGTACTTCGAAGTAACATTAAGATTGGTGGACATTACCAACTTACCGTTACCGACGAAGTGGTAACTCTTACATCAAAAGAAGAGGAAGTAATTAAGGGGGGAAATTAATCCCCCCTTTTTTTTGTTTGTTAACAATTTTTTATTATCTTTGTAGTCACTATGGAAAATAACACCCTCAAACGATTTATGGAACTACTTTCGGTTCCAAGCAAAACTTACCGTGAAGACCGTATGGTCAACTACCTTATGGGTGTTATTTCCAAGATGGATGATGTTTCCGTATACAAAGATGAACATGGAAACATCTATGCCACCAAGGGTATTTTAGAATCAGGACACTACCCGATGTTTATCGCTCACACGGACACGGTACACGAAATGGTGGAAGAAATTGTGGTAGTAAAAACTTTGTTACCAAAACCAAATACTTTTGGTATGACTTTCGACCCTACCGTCCAACATAAATCACTTAAGGCAATTACTCCTGATGGAGACCCTACCGGAATCGGTGGTGATGATAAGTGTGGAATTTTCATATGTTTGGAACTTCTTGAAAAGCTTGAGTACTGTAAGGTTGGACTTTTTGTGTCTGAAGAAACAGGTTGTGTTGGTTCATCAAAATGTGATGTAAACTTTTTGAAAGATGTGGGTTATGCTATTCAGTTTGACGCACCTGGTGATGCTCTAATTACCGAGTTATGCTCGGGAGTTCGTTTGTTTGAACAAAATGGTGAGTTCATTAATCAAGTTCTTCCTGTGATTGAATCCGCCATGGGTACCAAGATGTTCCGTCAGTCTCACCCTTACACCGACGTATCACAAATTAAGAAGAAAGGTGACTTCTCTTGTATCAATATCTCTTGTGGTTACTACAACATGCACACACCGAATGAGTTCATTGTTGTTGAGGATGTTGAAAGGGCGATTGATGCAGGTTTGAACATTGTTGAAAAACTCGGTTACAACAAGTTTGAATATGGTTACGAAAAACCGTCACACTTACAATACGGACTTTTTAATTTGGGGGATACCAGTGATGAAGATGATGATGATATAGATAACCCACCATTTGACACTGATGATTTCGAATTAGATATGGATTTCAACAAGGCAATCTACTACGAGGGTTTGTTGAGTATTATCGACAAGGAGACAAATAGTTCTGTTGTCTTGACTGAAACAGAAATTGAAGACCTGTATAACCACCTACGTGAAGTTATGACAAGACGGTATTGGGATTATTAATCGAAAATATCAAACATTTGATAGTTTGAGAAAAGGTTTTCAAGGTTTTCAAGACTACTAGTAACGTACTTACTTTGATATGTACCTTTTTTCGAATTACCCACGATATAATAATTGATATCCCCATCAGGAAGTATCTTTCTAAATGATATACTGTAGTCTGTATTAGGGATATCAATATTTTTATCCATACCGCCCTTTTTGTTGATGAACTCATATGATTTGGATATGGAATCAATATCGTATTCACCCTCTTGGATTTTTTCAAGTACATTATCCAAAATAGTGTCCATTCTACTATCCCACTCACTTCTAAATGCTTCCTCATCTTTTCCTATATTCCAAGCAACCTCCTGAGGACTAGTATTAAAGTCATCGATAACATTATCTCTTTCATAATGTTTTTTAATTATGTCAATGATACTCAAGTTAGTTTCACCTCTTTTTGAGTACATAGCAATAATGTTATCAATTGGAATTGATATTTCTTCACTACCGTAGTAACTATTTTTATATGGTAATTCTTGTTTAATTTTGTCAAAAAGTCTATCGGTATATTTTTCCATGGCACTACTTATCGCATAGTCCTCGGCCGTACAATAAAGTTCCTCAGTTAAGTCCCTAAAGTCTTCAAGTTTTCCCAATTCTTCAGTTATTTTTTCTACACAATCGGATGTTATACTACTTTTGTTTTCTCCAAAACATTTTATCAGTTCAGGACTAACATAACTTATAATTTCTTTAATTTTCAATACCTGTTCTTCAGTAAACGCATATGGAAATATATAACCGTTATCCCAATCTTCTTTAGTGTTGTAACAATCATACCAATCATAACTATATGGTTGGTGCCACGCCCACATCCAACTCGAAACATTACCTTCACTATCGTCAAAAATGTCTTCTAAAAAATTAGTATATGAATCGTATTTTAAGTATACATTAGTATCGTCAACATCGTCTATCTTATCACCATCAAGAAATGTTGCGTCAGAAGGGTCGATTTTCTTTAACTTAACTTTCATAAGTGTTAAAAAATCGTTTGTACTCTGTTCAGACAAAATAAGTTTCTTGAGTTTTAACTTTGACATATTCATATAAATACTTGTTTATAATAAAAATGATATTTATATTTGTAGTATTGAAATCACAGGTGGCTCCCTTAATAGTTAAGGCTGACCTTAAGCATCTTCCCGAAAGGGATATACAGGGGGCGAAAGTGATTTTTTATGTTCTTTGAAAATAATGGGGGTGCCTTGGTATCGATTGGCAGGATTAGTCATCGGGGGCATGCAGTGAGACGTTCTCTATCACTTTAATACACGGGGATAATTTTTAAGTGGCAACACTTTCGCAAAGCTTCAGGCTGTAGGTCTTCTTACAACTGAAGAAGTTACTGTAGCCTAAGCTATAGTGACAATTGGGTCGACGGACATATAACCTAGAAACAGAAGTCTTTATGGTGTGGTTTCTACCAAAAAAGAAATGGAGGTACCGTTTGAGGTTCTACCGATTTAAGTGAACTTCCCACAGTTGTTGGTTACGATGGAAAAATAGAAACCAAATATTTCGGAGGGTTAAACAAACCCTGACCTAAGCATGTAGTCCCTTATGGGTAGACTGAGCAAGACAGGGGTTCGACTCCCCTCACCTCCACACTTCGACTTTTTTGAGTTTTCGACATATTTATTAATATGTCGAACTCAATTAAGTCTAAAAAATTTCATTTTATTTATAAAACAACCAATTTACTTAATAATAAGTTTTATATTGGTATGCATTCCACTAGTAATTTAAAAGATGGGTATCTTGGTAGCGGAACACATTTAAGATATGCAATAAGAAAATATGGTATCCAAATTTCAAAATAGAAATATTAGAGTGGTGTAATACAAGAGAGGAATTAATTGTGCGGGAAAAGGTTCTAATTACCGAGAACCATATTAATGACCCAAATTGTTATAATCTCAAGAATGGTGGTATTGGTGGTGGTAAATTTTATAGTAACGAACACCAATTTAAATGTTCTCAAGCAGCTGGATTGAAGCATGGTGAAAAAATAAAAAATGATGAGGAGTACCGAACAAATTATTCAAAAAAAATATCAGACGCCAATAAAAGAAGACATCTAAGAGGCGACTTAAAAACTTGGAAGGATGTTTATGATTGGACTGGTAAATCACATCGACCTGAAACAATAGAAAAAATGAAAAATTCTAAAAAAGGTCACGGTGTTGGTGCAACCAATTCACAATATGGCACTAAATGGATAACAAATGGTATTAACAATAAAAAAATAAAGAAAGAAGAAAAATTACCTGAAGGATGGAAATATGGTTATAGTGAAATAAAAAAATGATTTTTATTATACCCCCTTGTCTATTTGACACTTTATACTATATTTATTTAACTAATAAACAAAATTTTTTACACTATGAAAAACGTAATTTTCGCAATCTTCGCAGTAGCCATGTTGGCATCTTGCTCGCAATCAACTGAAACTACACCAACTGACACAACAGTTAGTGATACAACAGTTGTTGAGGGAAAAGACACAACATTTTCTTCAGAAGAAATGAAAGACACATTGAATTAATCTTTAATTCTGTCTAAAATGAAAAAGGGGTCGATGACCCCTTTTTTTATGAATTATAGTTTGGGTTTGTTTCCCAATTGTATCCCCCTGAACCGTTTTCTACTAATTTGTAGAATCTTCCACTGTAATCCTCAGGTACAGTCAATGTTGATTCATCAACGTTGAGTAATTCCATACCGTGTCCTGTTCCCCAACCATCGATTGGTTCGCTGATTTCTACGCAACCTGCAGATTCTGCAGTCCACTCGGTTAAGTTAACCGCTCCTGATTTTGTAATAAAGTGTACCACCTTGTCTTCTTGTTTTCTAATAATCCACATAGTCAAATATTTTCTAATAAATATTTCAGAAATGTGATAAAATACAAATCTGTGCCGTATATTTGTATTGTTAAACCACCACACACCATGACAACAAGCAAAACCATCATCCTCGACAAAGTAAAAGCCTACAACGGTTCAAACGACTTCATCCGCAAAATGAGCGAGTCTCTTCACAAGTGGGGTCGTCTCACAGACAAACAATACGCAGTTGTTGAAAAACTCGTAATCAACGAAGACCGCACCAAGGAAGTTAATATGGAATCTCTTCCCGCTGAGCTTCGTTCAATCCTTGAATACAACGGTCAGACCGCATTCATCGTGGACCTCAAGACCAAATACTTGACCTACCGTAACCTCACCGACAAACAAATCCAAAAAGGATACGAGGCGGTAAATCGTGAGAAAGCTAAAAACTCTCAAACCACCCTTAACCTTAAATTGGTAGGTAACACCATCAAGTTGGGTCGTTCAATCGCCGAGAAAATCAAAGACGCTAAAGGTTTGGAGTTCTTCCCAATCTTGGTTGACGTAACCGAAGTGATGGTGATGAGCGACAAGGCATTCAAACTGAAAGCCAAACTCACCAAAGAAAACGGAGGCATCTGCCGCTGTTGCGGACGAACCCTCACCGATGAGATGTCTCGTCTGACCGGTATCGGACCCGTGTGTTCAGCACACATCGGTGTTAAACACCCCGAAACCAAACTTGACCTTCCGATGTACCGTGAGAGAATCAACAACAAGATTGACGAAATCGGCGAGTTTGAGTTCTGGATTCCAAAACGTGGAATCGTACAGTGGAACGGGACTGCAGGTGTGATGTTGAAGTTCTAACAAAACGGGGGGAGAAATCCCCCCACTTTTTAAACCATGAAATACCTACTTTTTTTTCTACCAACAATTCTACTCGGACAGGTTCCGACATACAACGGAACCTCATACGTGGGGGAACACAATGGATATTACTACTACAAATCAAATGAACACTTCAATTGGTCGGGAGCCAATGAAAAGGTAAAATCAATTGACACCTCGTTTGATTTACTGTCTATTCACTCAATACAAGAACAGGAGTTTCTTTTTTCAAATATTCTAAATGGAATGAATTGGATTGGTTTTACTGATACAACAAACGAAGGTGAGTTTGTGTGGACTGATGGTTCACCTGTCGATTTTGTGTATTGGGATGTAAACGAACCGAATAATTCTACTGCAGGAAATGAGGATTGGACACTTTTTGGTTATGGTCATCAGGGTAGTTGGAATGATGGTACCAACTACTCTTGGGACAAGTATCCGTTCTTGTTCAAAGTTAAGAAGGTAGTTCCCCCACCACCTCCCGTACCAAAGTTTGATAAGGTAAAAATTTACCCTACGTTGGTAAACCGTTCAAGTTATTACAAAACAAAAATTGAAGTTCCAAAAGAGTTTTTGTTTACCACAATGAAATTTTACATTCACGGTGAGACTGGTCAGTTGGTAGAATACAAAGAGTTGGTGATTTACGATGAGACTATTGAGGTTCCGTTACCGTGGGTTTCTGAGTCAATGTATTATTTGACTGTTATCGTTGGTTCTGAAAAATATTTCGAGAGGATTGTTATTGTCGAATAATATTAACATCATCGGTCTCGGTTAATGAGTTTCCTGCTGATTCAAACCGTGTTTGACCGATGTAGTTAGTTTTTGTTGCAACCGCCCTGATATTAGGAATATACATGTCCCTCATGTCTTTTCTTGGGTGTGTAGATATAACCGCAGATAAAAACTCATCAGACACAACAACATTTTGTTTTAAGACATCCAAATGGTCCTCAATGAGTCTGATTATCCCATCACTCTGTAAGATGTAAGAGTGGGTGTTATAGAAGAAAGAAGGACGTATGAAATGTTCTTTACCAATTCTTGATGGACGAATAACATCACCAAAGTAATCGTGAAGAGAGTTGTGAGCCAACAAACAAAAGTCCCAATCATAATCCTCTAACTCATCAAATATCGACCAATCAATACCTTGTAGGACATCAAAATCATCCTCAAGTATCAAGACACTACTAAAGTTGTTTTCGTAGGCGTGTTCCCAACATTTTGTGTGTGATATCATACCACCCGCCTCTCCTGCAAGTGCCGGTCTTTGCCACCACCACCATCCACCATCATTAAGGTTCCAATTAGGGTATATTTTATATTCAGGAAAGTTGTCAGGATTATCTAACAAATCTTTACCAATAAAACCGGGCATAATCATAATAGGGGTGTCATCACTCAATGGGATGTGTCTTGCCCTGTCAATAAGTTCTTGATGGTACTCAGGTCTATGGTCTATAGATATTATGTATACTTGGTCAAATTTCATAATAAAAAAAGGGGAGTAGTCTCCCCTTTGATTATAGTAAATTTAAATTTGATTTCAACATTACTCTGATGTACTAGAAAGACTCTGACCATCTTCCTCATCAACTTTTTGAATCAACATTTTATCTCTATCTTCTGAGTTAAACCAATAATCAACTACTTTGTTAAGATTACCAACAAACGCACCGAAAAGAATTAACAACATCTCTTTCCAATTTTCTTGAATTTCAATTCCAAAGAAAACTGCTAAGTTAATACCTAAGATGATAAAGAAGAAAAGAAATAAAACAACCAAGGTAATCCTCCAACGGTTAGATTGCATTTGTTGCAACATGTAGTAGAATCTATTTTTGTCATCTACTTTTACGTAACCGTCACTAACAGTAAATAAATTCTTTAACTTTGACATTATGCTAAATCACTAGATTCAATTAATGTGTATGTGAAAGAATTTCCATGAATCGCAGATGCTTTTTCACACAAATCCATAAATTTATCAAAGTCAGTTACTGTTGAAAAAACCTGACAACCCTCGGACCAGTTTTCAACATATGTTGAAGTTCCTGTTGCCGATGAACGGTGGATGTTAATACCAAAAATACCCTCAGCAATTTTTGTCTCATCATAAGTAAGGTCACGGTTTGGGTCACGATAAACTTTCACAGGTTTAGCTTGTTTTAGGGCCTTGTACTTACCTTGGTGAAGACCAATAGAATGTGAACCTCTATATTGACCCTCAACTAATCTTGCAACACCCGCAGCGTTGTGGTATTCCATTACGCCTTTTTTACCTGGGTCTGTCGTTGCATTCCACTCATGGAATTGCCATTCACCATTTAGTTTATAAGAAACTGTGATTTTGTCATCAAATACATTTGTGACTTTGTTTCCTGTAGCTGAGTTTCTCACCCCAACAATGTTTAGGTCATAGTCTTTAGTTCCTTCGAACCAAGCATACCCTTTGCCCTTTACGGCCTTTTCAATTTGTTCCCTTGTGTGCATAATTAAAATTTTAGTTTATTTATTTATGAATAAATACTTTTTGATTTGATGAAATCATTTTGTATATTTGCATAGTAATTAAAGGACATGGACAAGGTACTAGTATTAAATTCGGACTTCACACCGTTAAATGTAACGTCACTTAGACGTGGTTTTATCTTGGTGCAAAAGGGTCGTGCCGAAGTACTAAAAAAGGGTGACGATATTGTTACAACTATTGGTAATTTTGTAAGACCAGTTATTATCAGATTGCTGAATTTTGTTAGATTCAGACCAACCAATTTGAGTGTTTCTCGTAAGCGTTTATTCAAACGAGATAATCACCAATGCGGATATTGTAGTTCACAAAAGAATTTAACGATTGACCACGTAATTCCTAAATCACGTGGAGGAAGTAATGGTTGGAATAACTTGGTAACTTGTTGCAGTCGTTGTAATAGCTTCAAAGGAGACAAAACTCCTGAAGAAGCGGGTATGAAATTACGTTTCAAACCAACAGTACCAAACTTATTCTCAAGAGTGGTAGATGAAAATGTAGAAAAAGTTTGGAGTGAGTTTGATTACAACTTTTCTTAATAGTATTTAATTGTTATATTAGTTTAACAATTGCCGACGTGGTGTAAAGGTAGCCACGAGGGACTTAAAATCCCTTGGACAGTGATGTCCGTGCCGGTTCGAGTCCGGCCGTCGGTACAAAAGAAAAAAGGTGTACTTTCGTACACCTTCCTTAGATGAAATCACCCCCTTTCTTTTAGTGATTTATGAAAGAATATTATCTCTAATATCTTTCAGTTTCAACTCCATCTTGGAATTGATGTCTC
>Ga0208439_1000326_pt1 | contig 18432 bp, 24 predicted proteins | sample ColrivemetaGS703_FD_187621 | JGI IMG/M metagenome (GOLD analysis project Ga0208439, IMG submission 187621) | Estuarine microbial communities from the Columbia River estuary - Freshwater metaG S.703 (SPAdes) (version 2) | ecosystem: Environmental > Aquatic > Marine > Intertidal zone > Estuary ...
CGAATGCACCTGACTTGAAATCAGACGAACTGAAAGGTTCCGTAGGTTCGAATCCTACACTCTCCGCCATTTGTTTATATTATTGTTTATATTGTGAGTATATTATGAAACACTTAGTGATAGCAGCATCTATAGTATTATCCGCATGTGGCGGCGGCACAGAATCGCCTACGTTTGTTGCAACCGCAACATCGTCCCCGACTCCCGTCCAAACTCCCGTCCAGATAGAGTCTGATAAGTTAAGAGCCCTGATTATAGTTGACAGTTTCATTCTTCCTATGAGTGACGACTATAACAATATTCCACAAGATGTATTGAATCCTATTACTGATTCGAAAGTTCAGTTAGGTAAACTATTGTTTCATGAAACGGGCATGGGCACTTTTAGTGTGAATGAAGAACATGTCAATACGTATTCTTGCGCATCTTGTCATAATGCGAAATCTGGGTTTAAGTCCGGTATTGCTCAAGGTGTTGGTGATGGTGGCATGGGGAACGGTGCTGACCGAGTCAATGTTTTAGGTGTTCTCTCGGACGTACAACCGTTGGCATCCCCTACCACAATGAATACCGCATACCAAGAGGTGATGTTGTGGAACGGTCAGTTCGGCAATGCGGTTGATGGTATTGTCAATGCGGGTATTGATGCAGCTATTCTATCAACTGTAGGAACTCCCAAAGTTCAGAACGAACGTCAGTGGTCTGGATTGGAAGTTCAGGGCGCAGCGGGTCTCGGTGTGCATCGTCTGGATGTTGGTGAGGACTCTCTTATTGCGACCCTTCCCGAGTATCAGGAACTTGTTTCTGAAATAGGTGAACCTGATCTACTTGTTGTCGCGGCGCAATCCATTGCTGCATTTGAACGTACTATACTTTCTAATGAAGCTCCCTTCCAAAAATGGTTACGTGGCGATGAAGATGCATTGTCCGAGAAAGAATTAAAGGGTGCTCAGGTATTCTTCGGTAAAGGTGGGTGCGTTGGATGTCATAATGGCCCTGCTTTGAGTTCTCCTCGGTTTGCGACCAAAGAGGAGATGTTCTTCGCCGTTGGTTTCGGTGACTTGGACATGAATGAAGGTGTTGTTGGCGCAATTACGGATGCAGTACGTAAGGGTCGCGGAGGATTTACTGGTGATGAGTTCGATAATTACAAGTTCAAGATTCCGCCTCTATACAATTTGAAGGACTCCGACTTTATGGGTCATGGTGCTACTTTTGCAACTGTTCGTGAAGTTGTAGAGTATAAAAATGCGGGTACCTCACAGGCTGATATCCCGTTAGATCGACTTGACTATAGATTTCGTCCGTTAGAGTTGACCGAAGAAGAGATCGACGAATTGGTTTACTTTATCGAAGAATCCCTGTATGATAGTAATCTGGATAGGTACGTGCCTACATCATTACCTAGTGGTCAGTGTGTTGTAAATCATCCGGATTGTTGAGTTAGTGGACGTATATATACTATACGACAAAAGAAGTGATTAAAAGTTTTAGCGGGTATCGTATAATGGATATTACAAGAGGTTTCCAACCTTTTGATGGGAGTTCGATTCTCTCTACCCGCTCCAGTGTTTTGGGGGTATAGCTCAGCTGGGAGAGCGTCGCCCTTGCACGGCGAAGGTCTGCGGTTCGATCCCGCATACCTCCACCATCTTCCCCATGAACACGGAACTGGTACTACTAAGACAATATGTACTCTGGCGAGTCTCTCAATAGCGCATATACAATACATGCCGCGCCAGAATATCAGGGGTCTAGTTCTCTAAAAGTACAGTTTACAGTTCCGTGTTCATGCGGGTCTTATTTTGAAAATAATCCTTGCCATTGCTTTCCATATCAGTTATAATGGCTATATAAATTGAATTGGACTATATTATGTTTATACACTCTCCAGTAGAGTTATCCGAAATGACTGCCGTTACCACAGAATTTGGTCGGCAATATCAAACTCCCGAAGGTCTCAACCTACCTTCTATCACCACAGTTCTTTCTATTCTCTCTCGCGAATCTATTGAGAAATGGAGGAAGCGCGTAGGTGAACAAGAGGCCAATCGTGTCTCTTACCGTGCATCGACCCGTGGTACTGCGGTACACGAAATTTGCGAGAAGTACGTCAACAACGATCCTGACTACGATAAGTACATGGCAATCAACCCCGATAATGGGGAGATGAAGTTGACCAAACGTACTCCTGATCTGATCGATTCTTTCTTGAAAATTAAACCAATTCTTGATGAACGTCTGACATTAGTTCACGCTCAAGAAGCTCCACTATATTCTCTGCATCTTGGTGTCGCTGGACGTGTGGATTGTGTTGGTATATTCGACGGCAAATTATCCATCATCGACTATAAGACTTCTATGAAACCTAAGCGACTGGAGTGGATCAAAAACTACTTCATGCAAGAATCTGGATATGCTGTCATGTGGGAAGAACGCACCGGAATGCCTATCACTCAGTTGGTGACTATCATCTCCGTCGATAACGATGATCCTCAAGTGTTCATTGAACATCGTGACAACTGGATTCGTCCACTTCGAGATACTATTCAACAATATAATTCGGAACAAAGTGACAATTCTCTTGACATATAAATAGTATGTGATATACTCTACAGAGACTTAAAGAGTATCACTAGAGGAACACCGATGGCGAATCTATCATACAACGAGATAACAAGGGACAGTAAAGAATACCGTTCCGAAGTTCTCGTACAAAAAGTTTTTGAGATGGACGGCAAGTCAAACAACTTCGTCACAGACGATGGACTTCTTGTAGCCGAATACATTATCATTAACAATGTTAAATTCTCCTCGGGAGATCCACTGGACATTGCTGGAAAGATCCTTGCTTTAAAATTACTCCCATCGAGCCAGAGAAAGGTTTTTGTTGTGGGTAAGATGCAAGGTGCGAATTCTAGAGTACAATTACCTCTAACTAAGTTAGAAAAAAGTGAAGAGTTTGGTGGTCAACCGGCCGGTGGTACCAGAGTAAACAAAGGTATCAAGTTCGAGCATGACTTCGTAGCAGCTCTAGATGAAATCTTGTCGGGTGTGAAAAGTACTAAGAAGTATTCAAAAGAAGTCGAATACATTCTAGATGCTTGCGCTAAGAAAGAGAAGTCGCCGGTCGTTAAGGTTATCCATGAGGGCGGCGCGAACCAGAGTCGTCCTATCAAGCTTCAAGGGAGTCAACTGTACATTGCTCCTAGTGACCATAAAAAACATGGGGAGAAATTGACTGATATTACTTTGGTTCATGCCAACAACAAACGATCTTCTCTTTCATTGAAGTTCTCCAGTACCTTGACTTTTATGAATGCGGGCGTTGGTCAAATATTCCTCCCTAGTCAAATGAAGAAAGGTTCTGTTGATACACCAATGGGTAAGGCCATACTCGAAACCTTTGGTATCGATGAAGATATTTTCTGCGATGTTTTCAATAGTTATGGTAGAAAAAGTTTCAAGACAGTGAAGGCTAACCTCAACAAGACCAAACTACAGAAATTTCTCCAGACTTGTATCGGTTCTAATTACTGGATGGTACATGGTATGGAAGGTGGTAAGGTTTACTTTTGGGAAATGTCTGACAGTAAGAATAGTCAGTTCTCAAACATCTCCGGAAATGTTGAAATTCAATATGGTGGCAAACAGGGCCGCGGTAAACGTATCGATATCGTTTTCAGCAACCAGTATTTCGACTTTAAAATCAATATACGTAACAAACAGAGTGGAGTATACCCATCACACATAATGTGCGACTACACTAGTAAACCAGCAACAGGCAAAATTCTACTATGAAAACATTCAAAAAACACCTTGAAGAATCGACCAAAGTAAAGTGGAACAAAGTTCCCGATGGTATGATTGGTCGTAAGAAGGTATATAAACACGTAACCTCGGACGGTAAGTTTGAGATTCGTTTATCGGGCACGGACTCTATGAAGATGAACAAAGACGGTAGTCAGAAAGTGATGCCTACTGTTTTTGATAAGAGTGGGAATACTCCAAGACACCCAGCTACAGCGTATAAGAATGTAGAAACTGCCAAGGCAGAAGTTCAGAGATGGATAGATGACCATGAACTTTAAAGAGTTTATCACTGAGCAAAAGAACACCCATATGACCCATATCGAAGATAAGGTTATCTACGGTGGCGTTGACGGTACACGTCAAGCAATATTCGCGTTGAGATCACTCCGCGATATGTTGGCAGGAACTTCTAAAGGTAAAGTATCGGTTAAGTGGGACGGCGCGCCAGCTATATTCTGCGGAGAAGACCCTAGTGATGGGAAGTTCTTCGTCGCCAAGAAAGGAATTTTTAATAAGAACCCCAAGGTCTATAAGACCGATTCGGAAATTGATGAAGATACCAGTGGCGATCTTGCCGAGAAATTAAAAGATGCATTGAAGTATCTGTCTAAGTTGAATATCAAAGGTGTCATTCAGGGAGATTTCTTATTCGGCCGTGGCGACCTTAAAACAAAGAATATTGACGGTCAAAAATACGTCGTGTTCCACCCCAATACTATTGCCTATGCAGTCCCATATGATCAATCCGAAGTTATTCGTCAAGCCAAGATTGGTATTGTTTGGCACACGACATATACAGGATCTTCTTTTGAGAATATGGAGACATCTTATGGAGTTGATTTAAAAAGCATAAATAAAAACAAAGACGTATGGTCTCAGGACGCTATGCTGCGCGATTTGACCGGCGCGACCATGTCTGGACGTGAAACTAAAGAGGTCAATCAACTTCTTACTCAAGCTGGGAAACTGTTTAATCAGGTATCTGGCACTACTTTGCGCCAATTAGAGTCGAACCCTGCGTTAGCTCAAATGATTGAACAGTTTAACAACACGTATGTCCGCAAAGGTCAAGTTATTGGTGATACTCGGAAACACGTAGATAATCTAATATCATTCATATCCGATAAGTTTCAAAAGGAAATCGATAAACGTACAACCGATAAGGGCAAGTCTGCTCAGTCCAAGAAGAGAGACGACCTTCTGGTATTCTTTTCCGAAGAAAACCGATCATCTCTTATTAAAATGTTCGAACTGCAAAAAGTCATTGTACTAGCGAAATTAAAACTTATAAATAGTCTTGATAAACTTAAAACAATTGACACATTTGTTAAAACTCCTAACGGTTATAAGGTTACTGGAGAAGAGGGATATGTGGCAATTGATAATCTTGGTGGTGATGCGGTGAAATTGGTAGATAGGATGGAGTTCTCCTATAATAACTTTTCACCAGACATATTAAAGGGTTGGGAAACCGGCCGTAGATAACATGGGATAAACCAAAGGCACATAAAATGGCAGACAAACCATTATCATTTAAACAATTCGTGAATGTTGACTACACCATGACTGGTGATGAAGAGTTAGCATATAACGCTAAAAAAAGAAAGAAAGACATTCCCACGGGAAACACTAATGAAGATGCGGTTGAGACCGATGAAGCATTAGATGTTCAACAGCGTCGTAAACTTGCTATTCGCATGAAGAAGAATAAGTCGCGTATCGCTATGGGACGTAAACGTGCCTCACGTAAAGTTGCCAGTATGGACAAACTTAAAATACGTGCGCGTAAACAAGCCCGCAACCAAATAATTAAAAAACTCACCAAAGATATTCCTAAGTCGGAGTTGTCGGTTGCCCGTAAAAAGGACATCGAAAAACGACTAGAGAAACCTTCGATGCAGAGTCGAATCACTCGTATCGCCAAGAAATCTTTACCGCAAATTCGTAAAGCTGAGATCGAGAAGAAACGCGGCGGCGGTGCTAATAAAAATGATTAAGAATTTTTCCCAATATCTGATTGAAGAAGAGCGTGAAGTATTCTTCACGTTCGGTCGGATGAATCCCCCGACTATCGGTCATGGTAAAGTAATGGATGTCCTTGCTCAGAAGTCTGGTAAAAAAGACTACAAGGTATTCGTATCACAAACACAAGATGCGAAGAAAAATCCATTGTCCTATTCGGACAAAATTAAACACGTGCGAAAGATGTTTCCAAAACACGCACGTCAGGTTATGGTAGAAAAGAATGTTAAAACTGCCATACACGCGCTGGTCTCACTATACGACAAAGGTTACCGTTCTGTAACTATGGTTGTCGGTGATGATCGAATCAGAGAATTCGAAGTGTTGTTCAACAAGTACAATGGACAACATGCAAGACATGGTTTTTACAACTTCAAAAGTATTAATATAGTATCTGCCGGTAAGAGAGACCCTGATGCTGAAGGTGTAGAAGGAATGTCTGCGTCTAAACAGAGAGAGAATGCGGCAAATAACGACTTCGTATCATTCTCTCAAGGCGTACCAAAGTCTATGTCCAATGCGGATGCTCGTCGTTTATTCAACGATGTTCGTAAGGGTATGGGTCTGGCGGAATCGTCGAATTTTCGAAATCACCTAGAATTGGAATCAGTATCCGAGAGACGCGAAAAATTCGTGTTGGGAGAACTGTTTTCGGTGGGGGATGAAGTCGTTGTAACGGATACGGATGAATTGGCCACTGTTGCTATACTCGGAACCAACTATATCATCGTAGAAACCCACGAAGGCAAAAGAATGCGTAAGTGGTTGGATGCTGTAGAGTTGGTCTCAGAAGAAGTGTCTCAGAAAGAGTTGGACGATTTAGAAAAGTTCGGCGATCGACTGTTGAATAAGTTTGATGTTGATATCGAATTCACACGTCATTTCAAAGATCGCATGAACGATCCTCGCAATAAACCTGCTATCAAGGTATCGGAACTCCAGAGTCTGTTCCAGAAGATGGCGGACAACAAAGGCAAGAAGATTAAGAAGCACGGTAACTCAGAAGCAATCCTCAAGGATATGCAGTCTGATCTTAATTTGCCTGTAGTCATCAACTGGAAGAACGGCGAGTTCGAAGTTGTTAACAAAACAATAATGCGTAAGAAAGCATTCAAGTCTCCTGATCCAGAACTCAAGTACGAGAGTCAAGATCCAGATATCAAAGATCGTGAAGGCAGTCAACCCGCACGTTATCACGCGGGACTAGAGAAGTCCACCAAAGTAAAACGTGATGCGCATTTCAAAAAACATGGCAAGAAAGCGGACGATGATGCGTCTGCTTACAAACCAGCTCCCGGCGACGCAACCGCAAAAACTAAACCATCCAAATATACTAAGTCATTTAAGGATATGTATAACGAGGATTGTTTGGACGGTTACTCAAGTGTGACAGAAGGCGCTGGCGCTGGTGATGAAGGTAGTGATAGACTAAAAAAGAAGTACGTTAAAGATACTCCGCACATGGAAATCGACGAACGTTCTTGGTCGCACGACATAGCTACTTTCGCAGCAAAGACCGTAAGTAAAGACAAATACAGTAAAGTTGCTAAACACGCAATCGAATTGATGAATAAGTCTGGCACCGAAAAGAATAGGGGTGTGTATTACTGGGCAGGCAAGGTCATTAGAATGTATAATTTGAAAATGAATTCTCGAACACTTGGCGACCTTATGGACAAATTAAAATGATTAATTTCAAAAAATATCTTGCCGAAGGTCGTTATTCAGTGTATGATGTACTAGATCTGGAGGAAGGCCCTGATGGTATCGCTGCTAAGGCAAAGAAGTCGGGTATATCTCCAGAGACGTTGAAGAAGGTGTACGATCGTGGAGTCGCAGCATGGAAGACGGGTCATCGACCTGGCACTACCCCACAACAATGGGGTCATGCACGAGTAAACGCATTCATCGTCAAAAAGAAAAGGGGTGGTCTCAACCACGACAAAGATTTAGCATAAGGATTAATTATGAGTAAGACTAAGAAACCTCGTAACAAGAAGATGTCCCAATCGAAGAAGGACATGTTGCAGACTACTAGTTTTGGAAATAATGCATTCGATTTAAAGGGTTCAGGTACAAATAACCTGAAACTAAATAATACACACCGCACCGCCCCTAAAATGATTCGTGGCGCCGCAAGAGGAAACTAATATGAAAACATTTCAAGAATTGCGGGAGTCTTCTCGCGACACTATCAATAACATCGAAGAAGGTGCTGAGGTATATACCGTTTCAAAGGGTGTATATACTCGTAAGGTTGACGGCGCTACCGCTGACCGGATGAAGAAACAGGGATGGAAGTTAGTTTCTAAAGAGTCTGTCGAAGAAGCTTATAACGATGATGATTTGGATTATAAGAAAGTGACAAAGACTATAGGCGTCACTCCTAAGCACAAACGAGATAAACGTGCTAACGCGGCGCAACCTGCTGCGCCTGACAAGTCAGCAGCTGCTAGACGCAAGGCGATAGAACGTCATCAAGAACTTATGCGGAATAAGAAGAAAGACCCGTATCAGTATGAGTCTGTAGACCTTGAAGAAGCAAAAGAATATTCCTACACTGTTGTTCATGCTAAGAAAGGTAAGGTAGTAGTTACTGCGCCTACTTCATATGATGCGGCACAGAAAGCAGCAAAGCAATGGAAACTAAAGTCTACTGGCGGTGTTGATGCTTATCTTATGAAAGAAGAAACTTCTGTCGAACTTGACGAAGCATATCAGCAGTTCTTGGATAAGTCACCTAGTAACTGGGGTGAGGAAAAGGTAATCGCTTACGGAACCAAGAAAGGTTACAAAGTGATTGGCGTATGTGGACATGGTAATGTAGAGGGTATCGTACTGTTCGGTCTTGATGCCTCTGATAAGTCATATGTTGGCAAGGAAGCAAAGGTTAAGACTGGTCAAACAGTATTCCGTTATGCTACTCGCAACAGTATGGCAGGTGACATCTTTCCTTTAGTTAAGATTGATGTTAAGAAAGGTCTTCTATATAACCTGTCACAGAAGTCAAGTGACGGTGAAGTCGATTATGCAGAGTTCGAGAGTAAGGGTATTAAGTTACGTTACCTACGTCTGGCCGCGACTGCCAACCTCCGTGATATTACTGGGTTCGAACCTGGCTTTGGTTCAATGAAAGAGTCTACTGCACCTAAAACTCTTAGTGATGTCCGAGAAGCACGATCTCAATGAAAAGTTTTCGTTCATTTATAACAGACAGTGTTGATGCCGAGAAAGAATATGGTAAGTCATTTGTCGCGTCTGCCAAGTCAGTTGGTGTGCAACGTAAGTTGACCAAAGAACTTGGTGTTAAACTCAAAGAGGTAGAGAAGTCTTTGGGACACGGTGGTGGTGGTAACGGACTTACACCGGATGATGTGAAGTCGAACCCTAAGTGGAAAGCGGCAAAGAAAGCATTAGATGTTGCATTCAAGAAAGAACAGCAAATGAACCAAGCGATGTCAAAGGCGTTTGGTAAGCAGATGAAAGACTTCCGCAACAAAGACCGTAGAGGTTATATGTCTTTGTTTATCGGAGAGTCTACAGAATCTTGTTGTGATGATTGTGATGATCTCATCGTTGAAGACGGTGTGTACATCAACGAAGAAGGCAAAAAGGAAAACGTAAAACTAAACAACCCCCAACGTGGTGGCAGTAAGAAGTTTTATGTGTATGTAAAGAATGATAAGGGTAATGTAGTAAAGGTTTCTTTCGGAGATCCCAATATGGAGATAAAACGAGATGACCCTGCTCGTCGGAAGAGTTTTAGAGCGCGACATGATTGCGCGAATCCAGGCCCCAAATGGAAAGCCCGGTACTGGTCATGCTACCAATGGCGTGCTGGGGCAAAAGTCGATAGTTAATTTGTTATAAATAGAAGCAGTTAATTTCATTTTAAGGTAATAATCTTAATGCAACTCAACACAACAGAAGAACAACGTCTCGCTCGAATAGAGACTAAGATTGATAAATTGTCGGATGCGATGATTGATCTTGCTCGAGCGGAAGAAAAACTCATTAATATTGATAAGGGTGTTCAACAACATACCGATCGTATGAATCGTTTTTCTGCACGAATGGATGTTCTAGAAGAAGTTGTGAACGAACAAGGCAAAACTGTTAAAGTAATGCAGTACGTCCTAACACTTGCAGCAACAGTATTTGCAGGTATAATTGTCAAAGTTTTCTTTGACGCATAATAATCGGAGAGACGATAATGTCAAATATCAATAAAATTATGGAGGCTTATCTGTCAATGGTCTCCGAGAAGAAAAAGTTAGATCCAGTAAACGACAAAGAAAACGACAAAGAATATAAAGATCGTGAAGATAAAGATATCGACAATGACGGCGATACTGATTCTTCGGATGAGTATTTACATAACCGACGCAAAACGATCGATGATAAAATCGATGGCGGTAAGAAACCCGCTAAGAAAGAAGCTGTCGAAGACGAAAAGAAACCTTTCCCGCCTAAGAAGAAATCTTTGGACGGCGAAGAAGATCCCGAACTAGACGCCAATGATGATATCAAAAAGAATCCTAAGACGGCCGATAAGAAATCGGAAATCTCTAAGATCGAATCTGTAGATACACGTGCAGCGTTCATTGAAATGTGGTCTAAGGTTGAAGAAGCTGTCAAATCCAAACAAGTTCCTGATACTGCTTCTAAACCGGAAGGTCTTATGGATAAAGAATCTCCTAAGTCAAAAGAATTTGCCAAGGCACACGATGTTGAAATGGGTAAGAAACCAGAACTGGTTGCCGATGATGAAGAAGGTCATGATATGACAACTAAAGCTGGTCGTGTGACCAAACAGTCTCCTGCTAGAAATGGTGACAATTTATCTAATGGCGACAAGAATCTGGTCAAGAGCAAGAGTAAATAACCATGCTTACCTTACTCGATAGAGAAGGTAAAGTGGCTGAGTCTACCATTTGTAAACGCGTTAAGTTTCCAGATGGTAGATATTACTCTATGACTAAAGGTGACCTAATTTGTCTATGCGATAAATTAGGTATAGAAGTAAACGGTCTCACAGGCGAGACTAAAGAATTAATTATTATGCGTATACGCGAACAACGAGGATAGTAACATGATTAAAGCTCCAAATTGGTGTAAAACTGCACAACCTACTGTAAAAGGTTGGGTAGATGCAAAATCCGGTGAATTGATGAAGTCTCAGAAATTTACTGCAAAACAAGTTTCTGAATGGCATGATGCACTACACGGCATCGGTAACAAGCGCAAAGTTGCTGAAGTTGTGGTTGATCATGTAGAAGTAATTGAAGAGGAAATTGAGGAAATTGAAGATGATGAAGAAGTTGATTAAATTTATCTGCGGACTGTTCGGTAAGAAAGGCGACCAGTCTGTTGCGGCTCCCGCTCCACTTATGGAAGCGCCTTCGCACCAATCATTAGAGTCTATGACCAAACGTGAACTGGATGCACTCGGTACGCATCATGGTCTGAAGTTAGATCGTCGTAGAACTAAAGGATCTCTCATCAAGACGTTGAACAAAGCCGGAATTGTCCACAAATAATTCTTCTTCTGAAGAATCCGCCAGGGCCCCCATAACTGGGTTATATGATGTTTAAGTTTTACATATTGACCAACAAGTCATTGGGGAATCTGGCAAGACTATTTCACGTCTTACGTCCTACTGACGTAGTCGTTGTAATTAATACTCTGGATAAGGAGTATGAGAAAAATTGCAGCGACTTCTGTCAGAAACATAGGATAGAATACTTCGTAACCGAGTCTGACGGTACTGCTGCTACCGGAAAGAATAGTGTACTCCAACTATTCCTAGAGTCTGACAATGAATATATGGTTCATGTCGACGGCGACGACTTCATCACTCCCTACGGTAGAAACCTTTACCGCACTACTGCGTTATCACCAAACCCTCCCGACGTAATAGCTATCTATGATCAATTGCAACTCGACTACTATCGAAGAGATTTGTGGTCGGATCAGTATGATTCTAGAACAGTGAAGTGGGAAGGTATGTACATTCCAATGGAACTCTGTCCCGCATACCCACACTCTTTAAATAGATATGGCGGATACCGTGAATTTACCGTCGAAGAGATGGCTCGTCAGTTTGTGGTTCAAATGGGACTACCCGTAGAGAAATCAAAACCTTGGGCCGAAATCCGACTTGAGTTGAATAGAATTTTCCACAGATACGGTGATAGGGAAGAAACTTTCTGTAGACTGATATTCTTCTCTCGCAAAGCCGCCAAGTCAATGCACTACGATAAGTCATTGATTATAGGGGAGGACACTTATCAGTACTATCAACTAAAGAAGTTGGCCTTTGATGGCGAACTAGATATGCGTGTGCGTCGTGAGAAGTGGGCGTTCTCTTACGTCTATCTGAATGATACTACAAGTATAACGAAATCATTCGATCCTAAAACAGGAAAAAGTCGGGTAACTGATTATGACTGGATGTTCCCCCTTCACGAAGCACTAAATAAGATCATACCGACACTACCTGTCGACTATCCTTTACCAGAGTTTCGCGACCCTTACTATGAAGTTAACAAAAAATAATCTGTTGATTTATGCAGCGCAAAATTACTACAATCCTAAACACATTGACGGTGAAGAGTTTATGGATGATCTCAAACGTTTCAAATACGTTAAGAGACTCATAAATCGATATCACCAAAATGGAGACCTAGCTGAACGTCTTATTCTAAACCATCTCATTGTCATATTCAACGTATTTGGTCATGAAGCGGGAATAGAGATACTTGCAATAAAAATTCCACCGGATCAATGGGGAATACTGAAACCTTTCTTGATATACCTTCGTGCTATTAAGAACGAAGAGATTACGGGTATTGAGATGGATAAATATGTGATACAAAAATTGAGGGAAATAAAATGGGAATCTTAAAATCAGCTGCCGATACACTCTATACAATTCGGTTTCTGAAACTACTCGTCACTCCGTTCGAAGAAACGGCCGCATTTAAAGCTGGCATCATTGATGCTGACGGTAATAAAAATCCAAACTTCTCTATGGAAAAAATGGATGACCGAGATGCAGTACGCGAGCACTATACCGTATTTCATCGATTGGTATTTAATCTAAAGAAGATCATGGCCAAAGCTCCTGGCGGTACTTCGGTCGTTGCTCGATATGGCGCAGCGCTCGCTCTTATTAAAGAACATGGTCAGTTGTCTAACAAGAACATAGATAGGATCCACGAGAATACCGGTATAAGTATTCTTGATGTTCTTCAAGAACAATCGTTTTGGTATGTGTTAGAGGATGGTTCTTTGGGGCCCGGCATCTATCGAATGAATGATCAGACGATTACCGAACACGGCGTCGAAGTACGCAAGGGCGACAGTATTCGGGTCGTTCAAGGCGCGCCGGTAGATACCGTACTAGGACTTCCTATATATGAAGGTTTCCATATGAAGTCTGGCCAGAGAGTTCTAGCCACATCTGTAGAACTATGTAAGTAATAATGACCCTCGAAGAACAGTCAAATGCGTTATTGACTTCTGAAATGGGCGTTTCCGAGGGGAGATTAATTCTCTCGGAACGTACCATAGAGACCCTCGAAACCATATATAAAAAGACTAATGCTAAAAATGTTCTAGAAATAGGGTTCAATGCAGGTCATAGCAGTTTCGGTGTAATGTCCTTAATTGACGATGTTACTTACCATTCAATAGATATCTGTCAGTACCCACATACCGAAGTCTGCGCCAGCAAACTGACCGATATGTTTCCGGAACGTTTTAAGTTCACAAAATTAGATTCGAAAGACCTTGACATAGACGCGATGTCCGTGTATGATATGGTGTTCATTGATGGAGACCACCGACCCGGCCCTGCCGCGTTAGATGTACAGAAATGTAATCAAGCGGGGGTGGAATGGATACTTATAGATGACTATGAGTACATTTGGTTTCCTCAGCTGACTAAATTAATTAATCATTATATCAATAGTTCTAGATTTCCGTACGTCCTAGATAGTATTCACGAGTATGATTGTGTAGATGGATGGAAAGGTGTAGGAAAAATGGTATTGTTAAAAAGAGACTCAAAATGAAAACATATGCTGAATTCATGAAAAAGTTCAACGAAGAAATCTCCACTAATACTTCATCGGTAGTTGGTACGGGAGATGACTCTTCCACAGTCATCATGAGAAAGAAACACGACCGCAAAAACAAACGCGATGATTCTGTCGCTCTACTGCGTAGAATTTTCCCCAAAAATTTAAAATAATACTTGACGCGGCGCGTAGTTTGGGATATAATGGTAGTCAACTTGGAGAATCGCCATGAAACTTATTGACCTTGAGAAATACCAGATTGTTGTGTTTGGCACTGAAACCACTGACGATGACCTGACAAGCCTCTTGGAAATATATCGAGAAGAAGATCTCGTTTATATTCCCCTAGAAGGCACCGCGACTACCGTCCTTTCAGCTGACAGGTTTCTGGTAAAGAACCATGACCGTTCTTTTATCAATCATATGATGTGGGAAGGGTTGTTGAGCGAAACCGAACAAGAAGAGTATATGCGAGAAAGAGCCGACAGTTTCTTCCATACCGGCCGACAAATGATTATCGAGGATTATGATTTTCAAATTGACGAAGTCTTCTACGACTATAGTAAATAATAATTAATTATATAATACATTGGATTGAAAATGAGTATTACGATACGACCCGAACGCGATAACCTTTTGACCGATTATGCTATCGGTATGTTAAAAGACTTCTATTTAAACGAAGGCGAAACCTCTCCACAGGAAGCATATGTCCGTGCTTCCAATGCATGGTCAATTTATAAAGGTGAAATGGATGAGGGTCTCGCAGAAAGACTCTATGAATATGTTTCTAAGAAGTGGTTCATGTTCGCATCACCGGTACTCTCGAATGCGCCAGGCGGAGATAAGAAGTCTAAGGGTCTACCAATCTCATGTTTTCTTACTTACGTGCCAGACACTCTAGAGGGTCTTATTGACCACTCTTCTGAATTGCGATGGTTGTCTGTTATGGGCGGTGGTGTAGGCGGACACTGGTCGTCTGTTCGTACAGTCTCTGATATCGCGCCTGGCCCTATTCCTTTCTTACATACTGTAGATGCCGACATGATCGCCTATCGTCAGGGAAAGACGCGTAAGGGGTCATATGCGGCGTATCTGGACATTCATCATCCAGACATCATCGAGTTTCTGAACATTCGTATCCCTACTGGGGACGTACAACGTAAAGCATTGAATATCCACAATGCAATCAACATTACCGATGAGTTCATGGCTGCGGTTATTAACGATACCGAATTTGATCTACGCGACCCCAAAGATTCTCGGGTCAAAGACACTGTCAATGCGCGTAAGTTGTGGGAGAGAATACTTGAAATTCGTTTCCGTACGGGCGAACCTTACCTGAACTTTATTGATGCCGCCAATCGTGGACTACCTAAAGTGATGAAACAGAAAGGTCTCCGGATACACGGATCTAATCTATGTAATGAGATTCACCTACCGACATCCGAAGATCGTACAGCGGTCTGTTGTTTATCGTCACTGAACTTAGAATATTATGATGATTGGAAGGACACTACCATCGTCGCTGACCTCATTCGTATGCTCGATAATGTTATTCAGTACTTCATTGAAAATGCGGGCGATCAGATTTCACGCGCACGGTACTCAGCATCACAAGAACGTTCACTAGGTCTTGGCGCAATGGGTTTCCACTCCCTGTTACAAAAACATGGAGTCGCATGGGAATCTGACAAGGCAAAAGAGATTAACGATGTGGTATTCAGTCACATCCAGAAGCAGGCTAAAGCAGAATCACTTCGTTTAGGTGAAGAACGTGGAGAGGCGCCTGACATGGAAGGTACCGGTATGCGGAACGCTCACTTGATTGCTGTTGCGCCTAATGCCTCGTCCGGTGTCATACTATCAACCAGTCCCTCTATAGAACCATTGAAAGCCAATGCGTACACTCATAGAACTCGCGCTGGTTCCTTTTTAGTTAAGAACGTTTACCTTAACCAGTTATTGACTGAGAAGGGATATAATAACGATTCTATATGGACTTCTATTATTACCAACAAAGGTTCGGTACAACACCTACCTTTCCTGAATGAAGGCGAGAAGGCGGTATTTAAAACTGCGCAAGAGTTAGACCAGAATTGGGTAGTGCAACACGCCGCTGAACGTCAGAAATATATCTGTCAGGGTCAATCGGTCAATTTGTTCTTCCCGTCAGGAACACCTAAACGTTATGTAAACAAAGTACACTTCAATGCATGGAAGTTGGGACTGAAGGGATTGTATTATTTACGTACCGAAGCGAAGTCACGTGCGGAAACGGTTTCTGATAAAGTGGAACGTGTTGCATTGCAGGATGATAGTCGAACTCTCGTGTACGGAAAACAGTCGTGTCCGTATTGTCAAATGGCCAAGGAAGAGTTGACTCTACGAGGGATCGCCTATGATTATATTGATCTGGAGGAGATTGGTAAGACCGCGGCCGATGTAACTGGTCGTAAGGTGACTAGTGTTCCTCAGATTTACCTGAACGGTAAGTACATTGGTGGTTATTCAGAGATGATGCAGAGTTTCGCTAAAGACGCATTCGAATCTGGTAACAGTGAAATGTCATGCTCCCTCGATAATAAAGACGATGATGAGTGTAGAGCGTGCGAAGGCTAGTAATTTTTGGGGATAGTTTCGTCGAAGGGTTTCGAGCTTTACCTATCCCCGAAACTACCCAATTCAACTTTCCGTATTACTTATCGAAAGAACTGGATGTTGAAGTTATAAACCTCGGTCACAAAGCAAACTCGAATCTAGCAATTGCTAATGACGTGTTGTCATTTGTTAGACCGAAGACCAAAGATGAACTGTCTGAATATGCGTTTCTAATATGTTGGAGCCAATGGGAACGAGGCACCGTTAGAAACGAAGAGGTCTATGACAAGGACGCCGACTATGCTTTGAGAGGTCACATTGTCATGAGAACTGTTAGTAATAAGACCCCTTACGAACACGTGTCATTACGTGCTAATACAGAACTATCTTATCTCGGCATCAAACAACTTTGCGAGATGAATGACATTCCGTATAGAATGATAAACAGTTATGATTTTCAACCATATCTTGACCGATTGGATAAAATTGACTGTATATCGTGGGGCAAGGAATCGGTGTCTGATATTGTTATAGGTAGTCACGATTGGAAGATGATAAATTCCAAAAACGACCCTAACTGGATAGAGAGTCAGTCGACCTATAATACACTACTCGATATGTGTGCCGAAGAGTGGTTGTTTGATAAAGTGCACGGAGACAAAAAAAGATCTGTTTTTGACCATCTCCACTATGTGAGGTCGAAACGCGAAGATAATAAATACATAACCCTATGCGGCCATCCTAATATAGGCGGTAACCAAATTATTGCTAGAACACTAGCGCCATATTTAAAAGAAATCATTAAGGTATAATACATGTCATTACTAAAGTTATCGCAGACCTACAAACCCTTCCTCTATCCGTGGGCGGTTGACCTATCCAAGAAACATGAAGAAGTGCACTGGATTGAAGACGAAGCCGAATTATCAGAAGATGTGCAGGATTGGAAGACTAAATTGACCGAAGAAGAGAAGACGTTCATTACTCACGTATTGAGACTCTTTACTCAGTCAGACGTACAGGTCGGTGAGAACTATCATGAGTTATTGATTCCTCGTTTTAAAAACAACGAAGTTCGAAATATGTTGTCGTCCTTTGCGGCTAGAGAAGCGATACACCAACGTGCTTATGCTCTCTTGAATGATACGTTAGGACTACCGGACGAAGACTTCCATATGTTCCTTGAATATAAGGAAATGGCGAACAAGATCAATTTCATGAAGGACGGTGACTCCAAAACTAATGCTGGACTTGCCCTTGCCTTAGCGCAGTCTGTATTCAATGAGGGTATGTCGGTATTCGCATCGTTCGTTATGTTGTTGAACTTCCAAAGATTCGGTAAGATGAAGGGTATGGCGACAATCGTCGAGTGGTCTATCCGCGACGAGACTCTACACGTACAGGGTAATGCGAAGTTGTTTCGTGAGTTCTGTGGAGAGCATCCGCGCATCGTTAATGACGAGTTAAAATCTAAGATATATACCATGGCAGAAAACGCAGTTAGTCTAGAAACTAAATTTATTGATCTAGCATTCGCGGGTAACGCTGTACAAGGTCTCACCAAACAAGAAGTTATTGATTACATCCGTCACATTGCTGACCGTCGTCTACTTCAACTTGGAATGAAACCATTATTTAATCAGAAAGATAATCCATTGCCATGGCTGGACTGGGTACTGAACGGAGCATCACATGACAACTTCTTTGAGAAACGTGTGACTGAATACTCTGTTGTCGGTATGGACGGTTCGGATTATGGATGGGAAGAACTTGAGAGGGAAGTTGCCTAATGAAGAGTACGTTTTACAATATCGATTGTCCTATCTGTGACATTCACACTGATGTAACAGTTGCATATGACGATGATCAACCAAGATTCTGTCCCATGTGTGGTTCCGATGTCGAGGCTGA
>Ga0208439_1000331_pt1 | contig 18230 bp, 10 predicted proteins | sample ColrivemetaGS703_FD_187621 | JGI IMG/M metagenome (GOLD analysis project Ga0208439, IMG submission 187621) | Estuarine microbial communities from the Columbia River estuary - Freshwater metaG S.703 (SPAdes) (version 2) | ecosystem: Environmental > Aquatic > Marine > Intertidal zone > Estuary ...
AATCCCATCGGAAGCCATCAATTTTAAAATCTTCAATCCAGTGCTTTACCACTCTTTTGGTATATTCTTGCGTTAATGCACTTTGGTGATTAAAGTCACTTCCTACATTATAACTATGTCTAGCCGTTTCATTGAAATAAGGATTTTCACTATTTGGATCTCCCCAACCATCATTATCAGGATCATTCATCCACATACGAACCATAGGATTTCTACCAAATGCGTGATTCAACGCAACATCTAAAATTACTGCAATTCCGTTTTGATGGCATACATCAATAAACTCCTTGAACTTATCTTCAGTACCATAAAACTTATCCAAAGCCATGTGAAATGAGGTATTGTAACCCCAACTTTCATTGCCTTCAAATTCCATTACAGGCATTAATTGAATGGCATTTACATTTAAGTTTTTGAAATAACTAATCCGATCAATCAGGTTTTGATAATTTCTATCGGCATCAAAATCTCTGACTAAAACTTCATAAATTACCAAGTCTTCTTTTTTTGGTTTTTGAAAGTTGGTTACTGTCCAATTGTAGGGTGTTTTTCCTGTTTGAAGAACAGTTACTTCTCTTTCTTGACCAGCAGGATATTCAGGTAAATTTGGATATGTCGTTGTTGAAATATAAGGATCGTCAAAAGGCGATAAAACCAATGTTGAAAAAGGATCAGCCGTTTTTACGATGGATGGAGAATTTGCTATTGGTGAAGTGTCATACACCCAATATTGATAGGTTTCTATTTTACCTGATGTTAAGCCACTTATTTCCAACCAGTATTTTCCTGAACTAGGATCGCGTTTCATCACATCAGAAGCAGTAGGAGTGTAGTTGTTAAAACTTCCTGCAACTTGAACAAAATCCTTACCTGGTGCTGTTAATACCAAGGTGGCTTTTGTTGCATCAGCATGATAATTGATTCCATCAACTAAACCATTTGACATGGCTTCTTCCACAACAGTTGGTACTAAAATAATTTGGAAACTTGCTTGTCCAGTTTCAGTTGAGTTTGGTGGAGTACCTACAACTATTACTGTGCCACCTTGAGTGATGTTGGTAATTGTTGCATTACAATTAGGAAATCCACAAGTTGAGGTTGCCACAGAAACATCATTTAAGAAAACTTGAATACTTCCTTGAACGGTAGTTGATCCTTGAAAATCGATTTCAGCTGTAATGGATAAATTTTCACCTGGACTTACAAGTACTTTACTTGCAGTAGGATTGGTAATACGAACTTGTACTTTTCCAACAGGGAAAATAAAATCTTTACAATTTGTCGCTTTTAGTTCTTGAGTTCCAGTTTCATTTCTGAAAACCATACCCATTTGAGCAGCAGTTTGAATTTGAATAGGTGTTAAGTTGAAATATGTTTGTGGAGTAATCGTGATACTGTAGGTACCATTTCCATTATTGGTCATCAAACCAACCCCATCATCTTGTCCCCAATTTCCAATAACATTAAATCCAAAAGCATTGGATTTATTACCAATTCCAGCATGCATATATACTTTTGAAGGATTGTTAAAACCATTACAATTACTTTGCGCACTATTGATATCAACAGTAATTGTAACGGGTTTATCAACTTCAATAGCAGTTACATCGAAAGTAACTTGTGCTTTTGTAAATAAAGAAATAAAAAGTAGTGAAATAAAAAGTAGTTTTTTCCTCATAAGATATTTTTTAAATAAAAAGGCTATACAAATGATTTGTATAGCCTTTTTGGGTGTAAAAACTTTTAATTTAAAGTAATTGTTTTTGTTACTGTATTTACAGTCAACGTATAGGTTCCAGGTGTACCAATAAATCGTACATTCTTATCACCATCGTTCGCATTTTCAAAATTTGCATCAATAGTGTACCCTTCGCCTGAAAAATATGGGAAGTTATAACTTGGTGATCCCCATTCTAACGTTCTGTCAGTGAAAAAACGGAATGCATCATTCGCAAATGTTACAGATCCAGAATAGGTTCCTGCACCAGTACATGGCAAAGCAACAGGTGAACTCCATCCCCAACCTGCATCAGGAACTCCAGCTCCAACTAACCAAAGTTGGTCAAATTCGCAAAATTTAATTGGGTCACTTAATGTTATTGTTTTATTGATATCGTCTATAGTTAAACCATATTCACCAGGAGTACCATTAAACTTAAAATTACTATCACCATCATTCGCATTTTCCAATCTAGTGTCTATAGTATAACCATTATTTGCATAATATGGATAATTGAAACTTGGTGAACTCCACTCTAAGGTTCTGTCAGAAAAGAAACGGAAAGCATCATTTGTTAATTTGATATTTCCTTCATATTTTCCTGTTCCTGTACAAGCAATTTGAACTGGAGAAGACCAACCCCAACCTGCATCTACAGCACCAGCACCAACAACCCACAATTGATCAAAGTTACAGTTTGGACCTACAATTGCAGGGCCTAAAGTGATCGTTTTAGTTTGTGTGTCTATTGTTAAAAAATAAGAACCAGCTGTTCCGATGAAACGGAAGTTACTATCACCATCATTTGCGTTCTCAAAATTACTATCAATTGTATATCCTCTGTCAGTAAAATATGGAAAGTTATAGCTTGGTGATCCCCATTCTAATGCTTTGTCTGTAAAGAAACGGAAGTTTCCACCATTATCAGGAGATAAATTGATGTTCCCTGACCATTTTTTTCCTTGTAGTAATAATTCAACTGGTGATGACCATCCCCAACCAGCATCAACAGCACCAGCACCAACTACATAAAGAGCAGGAGGTAAGGCAACATCATAAGGAGTGATTGAAAGTGTTAATGTTTCAGAAGTTCTGAATAAATCCCCAGCAGCCGTTTTAGCAGTTGCACGAATTCTGAATTCAAAATTTGCAGCATTCCCAGCAACACCATTATTGTCTAACACAGCTGTATTTAAAGCTCCATGAGTTAAATCAATTGTTTTGTTAGCGGTTTCTCCTAAGTTTGCTACTGTTGCAAAATCAGTTCCAGCTTCTGCCATTTGTAATTGATACGAAACAGCAACAGTACTTATTGATGTTATTTCAGGATCATCCCAAGTAACTGTAGCAATTACTGCATCTGGATTTACATCAGACAACACAAATGAATCATTTACATTTGGACTTGTAAATACGGGTAATTTTACAGCAAATTTAGAAACTTGGAATAAAATTGTATTAGAAAAACTACTTCCAGTAGATATTCTCATATAAACGGCTGTGTTTGTAAATGAAGTTACATTTAAGCTATTTAGTACAGTATTGAAATTAGTTACACTCATTGAAAAGTTAGAAGTATTCGTTGTTCCCAATGATGTAGGATTTGTAAATTCTGATTCTAAAGCCATTTCAACTGTGTAGGTAGCTCCTGTATTTACTTCGTCTTTCCAGTTGATGGTAAATGCAGGATTGTCTGGCAACGCAAAATTCAAGAAAATAGTGCTTATACCTGGTGTGTTTAGTACAAATTCAGGTGCTGGACTTGTAATTGTTAAGCTTTCTTCTACATCACAAGAACCTAGTAATAAGGTAAAAGATAGTATCAAATAGCTTAATTTTTTTATAAAATTATTCATTTTTTATCGTTTAAATTAAGTTGAAATTATAAGTTTAAAGGAATTAAAATATAACGCCCAGTCAAATCATTAAACCAGATATCATAATCATCTTCTACAATTACAGGAATTGCGCCTCCACCATCAGTTGCAACTCCAGAGAAAGAAGTTGTATTACCCCATCTTGCACCAGCTCCAGTTACAAACTCTACAGTTCCAGGAGTCAATCTTACATTGCTTGCATACCATTGATGCCCGTCAAAACCTAATTGGTTCATTGCAACATTGGCAGTACTAGAACCTTGTAGGCTTAAAGATGCAGGACTTGTGATTCCTGATGCATTGAAAGGAACTAAGGTGTATTTATTGGTAGCAAAATTTATTGAAAACGTATAAAAACCCGTAGTTACTACTCCAAATCTACCTGGATCACCAGCTTGAGTAGTAGGATTTCCAGCAATGTTTCCATTTTCACTTGGATCGTCACTACCTTCATTTCTAGAATCACCCCATTGAGGTTGCCAAAGTCCTTTACTTTCTAAAATTTTAAATCGACCTTCATTGTAATCACCATTATCATTTTTAAATAATCCGGTATAGTAAAATACATTACTGTCGGTTTCGTCTCTATACAGTGCCGGATTATTACTATTATTATTCCATCCTGGAGCAGTTGCATTTCCAACTAAATAATAATCATTAAAAACGTAATTAAAGAAAGGATATACATTGATTTCAATTGCATTGGAAGCAGCAGCTTCAGCAGCTTTAGAACCAATTGTAGATACTACTCTTATGTATAACGCTTTCCATTCAAAAGGATTTAAACCTGCATTTCCTGCATTAGCGTTTACTTCGCTTACAGATAAAGTAACATTTGTACGTCCGGTAACTGTTGCTGCGGTTACAGGAGTTGTAAAAGCATCGTCACTAGAAAACTGAACAGCATAATTGATAGACGCTTGCTGACCATAGTCTGCATCCTCCCAATTTAAAGTAATTGCTGGATTGTTTGTATTTACTGCATCAAGTTTTAAATCAGTAAAACTTACATTCGCCAAAACTGGGGCTGTTGGTGCCGAAATTGTAAACAATTCAGCGCTATCGTCACATGCTTTGAAAAGCATCATAAATACTCCAATGAATGTGATTGCTGAAAATCTTTTTATATTTTTCATCATTTGTTATTCTTTTAAAAAATTAGTACCCAGGATTTTGAGTTAAATTAGGGTTAGAAGCTAAACTCGCTGCAGGAATTGGATATAAATTCATGTGAGCAGGTAAAGCAATTCCGTTCGTTCCATTTCCTTTCCAAGCCCAGTTGTATGAGCCGCCAGTAAATTTCCCAAAACGGATTAAATCTTGTCTTCTATGAGCTTCCCAATGCAATTCTCTTGCTCTTTCATCTAAGATGAAGTTTAAGTTCAAATCAGCAATTGTTAAATTGTTTTGTGGATTGTTAGCTCTTGTTCTGATTGCATTGATATAAGAAACTGCATCAGCAGGGCTAGCACCTGAACCACCTCTTAAGTGCGCTTCAATGTACATTAAATGCACATCAGCCAATCTGAATAATGGGAAATCAGTATCCACAAATGTTTGATCAACACCAAAACCACCTGTAGAAGTAGCGTTTGAGTATTTCTCTAAAATAAACCCTTGATCTCTATCAGAAATATCTAAAATATCAATAGGTCTTGAACCTTTGATGATGGTGTTTCTAGTGTCATTATTAAAAATACTTGCATCAAATAATTGCACAAATTCTTTTCTTAGACGAAGAGCTCCACCCCATCCACCAGCACCAACTCCTAGAGCAGCACCATTGGATTCTATACTTCCTACTGAACCATTTATCATTACAGTAGTTGGACCATAATTTTGAACATACGTTCCATCAGAAATTAATGGGAAGATAATTTCATTGTTAGCAGAGTTGGTATTGTTGTCTGCCATAAAGTTGTCTAGATAATTGGTTGCTAATGTGTAGCCACCACCAATTATTTTTTTACAATAATCTATACATTCTGTGTATTTGGCTTGACCAATATATACTTCAGCATTTAAATAGATTTTTGCTAAAATCATCCAAGCAACTCCTTTATCAGCTCTTCCATGTTCGTTTGCTTTTGGCGCTGCTAAATCTCCATCAATGGCTTTCAATTCACTTTCTACATAGTCAAATAATTGTTGACGATCATAAACGGCTGGTTGCGCATTGATTGCATCAGCTTCTGTTGTGAAGTTTGCTTTTCCAAAAATGTCCATCATGTAATAATAAGACATTGCTCTTAACAAACGTGCCTCTGCTCTGTATTTTGCAACTTCCGCTTTTGTTGCAGCAGAAACGTTTCTTGCAGTTAATTTCTCATCCGTAGTTTCGCGTAAAAAATTGTTTGCAAAAGCGATTGTTACATTGGTTCTACCGAACATACCTAAAATTATTGGATCATCGGAATTCCAGATATTACGTTGAATTTCACGAGTTCCAGGGTCGTTTTCGTAAGACCAAATCATTTCATCTGCTGACAGGGTTTGTAGGTATAATAATACACGTCCAAATTGACTTGTACCAGCATCTAATCCATCAATATTTGATGATCCAGGACCGTCAACACCAGTTAAAGATAAGTTTGCATATACTCCTGCTAACAATTCTTTATAAGCAGTTTCATTTGCAAAAAAATCTTCACCTAATAAATCTTGATCGTCTTGTGGAGTGATGTCAAGGTCTTTCGTACACGAAGACATTGCTACTAGCATCACAAGAAATAAGATTGCTAATTTGTTAAAATTCATAATTTTTTTCATCTGTATTTCTTTAATAATTAAAATTTAATATTTGCACCAACCAAGAAAGTTCTTGGTCTTGGAAAATTAGTATTATCAATTCCGTTAAACAATTCAGGATCTAAACCAGAGTAGTTTGTAATTGTAAATACATTTTGCATACCCGCCCAAATACGAATGCTGTTAGAAGCAAATTTTTTGATTGGCTTGTTAAAAGTATAACCAAAAGTAATGTTGTCCATTCTTAAGAAGGAGGCATTCTCTAAGTAATAATCAGAGATGATTACATCTGAAGTACTTCTAAAATTAGTGTTCAAAACAGATGTAGGAATATTTCCTAATACAGCATTGTCTTGCAATAAATCATATTGTGCCAAACCAGAATTGATGTTGTTATATGCATAATTTCCTAAACTTGCTCTTAAGTTAAATGCTAAATCAAAATTCTTGTAGTTGAAGTTTGATTGAAAACCAAAGGTAAAGTCAGCTTGTGGATTTCCTTTTAAATAACGATCTTGAGTATTGATAATACCATCACCATTTAAATCAGCATAAGCACCTTCAATTGGTTTTCCTGCAGTATCATATAATTGTTTGAAAACATAAAATGAATTTGGAGCGAAACCTTCTCTAAACAATTGAATAAAGTTCCCTGTACCTCCTGCAATTCCACCTGTAGTAACATCTTGATTTAAAGCCAATTCTTTGATTTCGCGGTCTAAATAAGTTGCATTGAAGTTTAAATTCCAGTTCATGTTTTCCTTTTTGATTACATCTGCATTTACAGTAAACTCTAAACCATTTACTTGTAAATCTCCAATATTTTGAAGAACTCTGTTTGTAAAGTTAGAACCATCAGCAACAGGAGCATCAGATATTAAATCTGTTGAATTTTTTTGGAAAGCATTGATAGATCCAGAAATTTTATTGTTAAATAAACCGTAATCAATACCTAGTTCAACAGTAGCTACTTTTTCCCAACGTAAATTACTTCTTTCAGAAGGAATCGTTGATTGGATTGGCATACCACCAAATAAGAATTGAGAGTTTTGATTTCCAAAACGATATCTGTCTAAATATAAATCACCCGCAATTCCATCTTGTTGACCATTGATACCATAAGAAGCACGTAATTTCAGGTCAGAAATTACTTTATTGTCTTTTAAGAAATCTTCATCGCTCATTCTCCAAGCGAATGCAGCTCCACCAAAATCACCCCATCTGTTTGAAGGACCAAAACGTGAAGTTCCATCTCGTCTATAGTTCAATGTTAATAAATACTTTTCATTAAATGTAATATTAGCTCTCGCTAAGAATCCAATTAAAACAACAGGTGTATTTGCGTATGAGGTGAAACCTATATCATTTGGATTTCTTAAGTTTCCTGTACTATCTCCATTCCCATTGAAAGATTGGTAATCATATCCAACTAAAAAATCTGTCTTGAACTTACTAAAAGTTTTAGCATAGTTTAATGTTGCGTTAAAGTTCTCATTTAAATTTTCATTTGTGTATGAACCTTCTCCGCCTATAAATAAATCTGTATAATTGGCTGGACTATTTAGAGGATTAAAAAAGCTACCTTCTTGAACTGATTTATCAAAACCAGCACTTACACTTGCAATAACCTCAGGTAAAAAATGTAATTTATAGTCAATTTTTAAATTACCAAATTGTCTAAATCTGTTAGACCTATTATCATTTTGTAATAAAGCAGCTACTGGGTTTCTTGTGCCATTATCTACTAAAATACCACCAGGAGTTCTCGTAATATGCTGATAAAAACCACCAAAAGGAGACGTTCTGTCATAAACAGGTTGTGTAGGGTCGTAACGCAATGCCGCATTTACTTGACCAGCATCTGCAAATCTTTCGTTTACAAAAGCTCTAGTGTAGTTTAAACTTACTTTTAAGTGATCATTAAAAAATGACGGATTCATTGATAGAGAAACATTGGCTCTGTCAAACTGCGATGTTAAAATATTTCCTTCAATTTCGGAAAAATTTACAGAAAGTCTAGTAGGAATTCTCTTGAAAATTTGACCTCTAGCACTAACATTGTGTTGAGTAGAAACTGATTGTTGAAATACTTCATTTTGCCAGTTTGTATTGGCAGTTCCTAGCATTCCAACATCATTTGGTCTTCTTGTAGCAATTAAATTTCTGAAGGCATCTCCATCAAAAACTGATACTCTGTCTTTAATTTCCCCAAAAGCAATTTGGTAATCATAATCTAATGAATAATCTGTTTTACCTTTTTTAGTAGTAATAATGATTACTCCATTAGCACCTCTAGCACCATAAATTGCAGTAGCAGAGGCATCTTTTAAAACCGAGAATGAATCAATATCATTTGGGTTGATACTATTCAAATCAACACCAGATAAAGGTAAACCATCAATAACTATTAATGGATCGTTAGAGGCATTTAATGATGAACCACCACGAATTCTAATTTGAGAACCAGCACCAGGAGCACCACTTGTAGTAATGTTTAACCCAGCAACTCGACCACTCAACAAGTTTTCAGGAGTTACAATATTACCTTTAGTCATCTCTTTAGCAGTAATTGCCTCTACAGAACCAGTAGCATCTTTTACGGTGGTAGATCCATAACCCACCACAATAATTTCTTCTAATTGTTCCAAAGCATCTTCTAATTCAACTACTAGATTTTTACTGGTTCCTATTACAATTTCTTTATCTGCAAAACCCAGATATCTAAAAACAAGTACATTGCCTGTTTTTACGTTTTCAATTGCAAATTTCCCATTGAAATCTGTTTCTGTACCTTTTGTTGTTCCTTTCACAACAACACTTACACCTGGCAACGTGTCACCAGATTTTTTTTCTTTTACAACTCCTTGAACTGTTTGTTGGGCAAACATGTTGAAAGAGGAAGCTAAAAGAAATCCAATTAACAATAATTTAAAATTTTTCATGTATAATTTGTTAAGTAATAACTGTAAATTTGATTTTGATTTAACAATAAATTTACATTCCACATCGTAAATATAGAATGAAGTTCGTTAATTCCAATGATTCGAAATTTACGAAATCGGTTTCGTGTTAACAACTTTTTTTTTAATAAATTTCATTAATTTAGCAAAAAAATACCCGTTATTTGTTTATTTATCAAGAATGAAGCAAAAAATTACTATTAAGACAATTGCTAGGGAATTAGGAGTATCTACTTCTACAGTCTCTAAAGCGTTAAAAGATAGCCATGAAATAGGCAAAGAAACAAAAGACAAAATTCAGTCTTTTGCCAATCATTACAACTATAAACCCAATAGTTTGGCGTTGCAATTGCGCAATCAAAAAACCAAAGTAATTGGAGTTATTTTGCCTAAAATTGTACACCACTTTTTCTCAACAGTAATCATGGGCATAGAGTCTTATGCTAATGAAAAAGGATATCATATCATGGTGTGTTTTTCCAACGAAGATTATCAAAAAGAAGTAGAAACTTTACGAGTTTTATCCAATGGAAGTGTAGATGGTTTGATTGTTTCTATAGCTAATGAAACTCTTGAAAATAAAGACTTTTCTCATTTTATTGATTTGGTTGAAGAAGACATTCCTTTGGTATTATTTGACAGAGTTGTAGATGATATTTTGTGTGACAAAATAGTAGTTGATGATGTTGGTGCAGGCTATAAAGCCACAAAATATCTGGTTGATATTGGATGTAAAAAAATAGGAATGATAACCACTCCAGACCACGTCAGTGTTGGTGCTTTAAGGCGTTTAGGATATGAAAAAGCACTTATAGAATCGTATGTTAAAACAGATAAAAATTTGATCATCAAAATTGATGAAAAGCAAGATATCAAGAAGCAAATTGAACAATTATTTGAGCAAAATATTGATGGAGTTTTCACTGTAAATGAAATTTATGCCGCAAATACAATGCGAATTGCCAAAGAGAAAGGATTAAACATTCCGAACGACATTTCAATAATTGGCTTTACTGACGGCTTAATTTCAGAATATTCTTCGCCTTCAATTACTACAATTGCACAACATGGTTTTACTATGGGAAGACAGGCAGTTGAACTTTTAATTGAAAGAATTGAAAATGAAACAGAAGTTTTCAATCCTAAGAAAATTGTCATTTCTAGTGACTTAAAATTACGAGAATCTACGAAACCGTCGTCGTAAATTTTTGTAATAATTTTTACCAACTTTATAATAAAAATATATATTTGTTACCGAATTAGTATTTATCAGTAAATTACATTCCACACTTAGTAATTGATAAGTCTAATACACTTATCGAAATATTCTTTAATAATATTCGATAATGGAAAAAAAGAAGTTAAGTTTCTTTCAAATCTGGAACATGAGTTTTGGATTTTTAGGAATACAAATGGGTTTCGCACTTCAGAACGCAAACGCAAGCAGAATCTTACAAATTTTTGGGGCTGATGTTCACGAACTTTCATGGTTTTGGATTATTGCACCTTTGATGGGATTAATTGTTCAACCAATCATTGGACATTATAGTGATAAAACTTGGGGAAGGTTTGGAAGAAGAAAACCATACTTTTTAGTTGGAGCCATTTTAGCATCAATAGGATTGGTGTTAATGCCACAAGCAGATATATTTATTGCATTTCTTCCCGCACTATGGGTCGGAGCAGGTTTTTTAATGATTATGGATGCATCTTTCAACATCGCTATGGAACCTTTCCGTGCTTTAGTGGGAGATAATTTAAGAACTGATCAGCGGACTTTAGGGTTTAGTGTGCAAACAGCTTTAATTGGTTTTGGTGCAGTCATCGGTTCTTGGTTACCATATGCTTTGACAAATTGGTTTGGAATTTCTAACGAAACTTCAGCAGGAATAGTTCCTGTAAACTTAATTTGGTCTTTCATTATTGGAGCAATTATTTTGATTCTTTCGATTTTGGTTACCGTATCAACTACTGGAGAATATTCTCCAGAGGAACTAGAAATTTTTGAAGACGAACAAGGGCATCGAGAAGCTATTCAGAAAGATATTTCAACAGAAAAATCTAGTTTGTTTGATATTTTTGATGACTTCAAAAAAATGCCAACAACTATGCGTCAGCTAAGTTGGGTGCAATTCTTTTCATGGTTTGGATTGTTTGGGATGTGGGTTTTTTCAGTTCCTGCAATTGCACAACATATTTATGGATTGCCCTACACTGATAGTAAAAGTATTGCATATCAAAATGCAGGTGATTGGGTTGGCATTCTTTTCGGAATTTACAATTTAGTTTCAGCTTTTTATGCCTTTGCTTTGCCTTACATTGCCCAAAAAATTGGAAGAAAAAACACCCATGCTATTTCACTAATTATTGGAGGTATTGGATTATTATCTATTTATATCATGCCTGATAAAAATTGGTTGATTCTTTCAATGATTTGCGTTGGAATTGCTTGGGCAAGTATTTTAGCGATGCCTTATGCTATTTTAGCAGGTTCAATTTCTCCAAAGAAAATGGGAGTTTACATGGGGATTTTTAATTTCTTTATTGTAATTCCTCAAATTATCAATGCGTTAATAGGAGGTCCACTGGTAAAATATGCTTACAATAATGAAGCAATTTTTGCATTAATGATTAGTGGAATTAGTTTTTTAATTGCTGCAGCACTCGTTTACATAGTAAAAGATGTAGATGATGTAGTACAAACTGTTTAAATGAAAAAAGGAATTATTTTTGATTTGGATGGTGTCATTGTAGATACCGCCAAATACCACTATTTAGCGTGGAAAAAATTAGCAAATCAGTTAGGATTTGAATTTACTGAAGAACAAAACGAATTGTTTAAAGGAGTTAGTAGAAAACGCTGTTTAGATATCTTATTAGAAATGGGAAATTTATCAGCAAATCAAGAACAAAAAGATGTTTGGATGATTGAAAAAAACAATGATTATCTGGCATACATTGAAAAAATGGATGATTCTGAGATTCTTCCTGATGTTCCAAAAATTTTAACATTATTAAAAGAAAATGCGATTCCAATTGCGCTAGGATCTGCAAGTAAAAATGCACTTCCGATTTTAGAAAAAGTATGTTTAGATCACTTTTTCGATGTAATTGTTGATGGCAATAACGTAACCAAAGCAAAGCCAGACCCGGAAGTTTTTCTGATGGCTGCAAAAAAAATGAATCTTTCACCATCAAATTGCATCGTATTTGAAGATGCTGTTGCAGGTATTGAAGCTGCAAATGCTGCCAATATGATAAGTATTGGTATTGGTGATAAAAAAGTGCTTTCACAAGCAAACTATATTTTCAAAGATTTTACTGAAATCAGTATCGATTTTATGAAAAAGTTAATAAATAATTAAAAGTCAAAAGTCTATGGTCTAAAGTCTAAAACTTCGGACTAAAGTCTAAAAATACAACCAATGAATCAAGATTATATAGAACCAAATGAATGGTCAATCATTGAAGAAGGTTTTGAGCCAAAAAGGGTAAAATCTTCTGAAAGTTTATTTAGTATTGGCAATGGAGCCATGGGTCAACGTGCCAATTTTGAAGAAAATTATTCTGGAGAAACTTTTCAAGGAAGCTATATTGCAGGAGTTTATTATCCTGATAAAACCAGAGTTGGATGGTGGAAAAATGGCTATCCTGAATATTTTGCCAAAGTGTTAAATGCACCAAATTGGATTGGAATTGAGATTAAAATTAACGATGAAACATTAGATTTAAATACTTGTAAAGAAGTTTCAAAATTTAGAAGAGAACTCAACATGAAAGAAGGTTGGTTGGCAAGAAGTTTTGAAGCTGTTTTGCAAAACAACATCAAAATTAGTGTGCATATCAAACGTTTTTTAAGCTTAGAGTTGGATGAAATAGGTGCAATTCATTATCAAATCAAGCCAATCTCTGGAGATGCAACTATCACTTTTAATCCTTATTTAGATGCTAGTATCACTAACGAAGACACGAATTGGGCTGATCAATTTTGGGATGTTTTAAAGATTGATCAAAACAAAAAACAATCATTTATTGTTGCAAAAACGATGAAAACAAATTTTCATACATGTACGTTTATGCAATCAAAAGTATTTGTTGATGGAACTGAGGTTTTGATAGATGCTATAAATACCACCTCCGAAAAAACGGCATCAAGTTCTTACCAGCAAGAAATCAGCAAAAATCAAATTTTCGCTATTCAAAAATTTGGAGGATATATTGTTGATAGAAATCATCCAAAAGATGCCTTAATTGAAGCTGCAAAAGATGCTTTAGATGAGGCTGTTACTTTTGGTTTTGATTCTTTGTTAGAAATGCAAAAAGAATCTTGGGCGAAAATTTGGGAAATGGCAGATATTACAATTGCTGGAGATGTAAAAGCACAACAAGGTATTCGTTTTAATATTTTTCAATTAAATCAGACGTATTTAGGAACAGATGCTTCATTAAATATCGGTCCTAAAGGCTTTACTGGAGAGAAATACGGAGGAAGTACATATTGGGATACTGAAGCCTATTGTATTCCATTTTATATGGCAACAAAAGATCAATCTGTCGCGCGTAAACTATTGGAATACAGATATAATCATTTGGATAAAGCCATTGAAAATGCACAAAAATTAGGTTTTAATAATGGAGCTGCATTGTATCCGATGGTGACTATGAATGGCGAAGAATGTCATAACGAATGGGAAATTACCTTTGAAGAAATTCATAGAAATGGCGCGATTGCTTTTGCGATTTATAATTACCATCGTTTTACAAACGATTATTCATACATACCAGAAAAAGGTTTAGAAGTATTGATTGGAATTGCACGTTTTTGGTATCAAAGAGCCACTTTTTCAACTGACAAAAATAAATTTGTGATTTTAGGAGTTACAGGTCCAAATGAATATGAAAACAATGTAAATAATAATTTTTATACAAATTATATTGCCAAATGGTGCATCAATTATGCATTGGAAAACATCAACATTGTAAAAAATGACCATATTTCAGATTTCTCAAGAATCAAAGAAAAAACAGCAATTTTTGATGCTGAATTGGCTGCTTGGAAAAATGTAGCAGATTTAATGTATTTTCCATATTCTGAAAAATATCAAATATATTTACAACAAGATGGTTTTTTAGACAAAGAATTAATCACTGTTGCTGAGTTAGACAAATCGCAAAGACCTATCAATCAAAAATGGAGTTGGGATCGAATTTTACGTTCACCTTACATTAAACAAGCGGATACATTACAAGGTTTTTACTTTTTTGAAGACGATTTTTCTACAGAAGAATTGGCGCGTCATTTCGATTTTTACGAACCTTTTACAGTGCACGAAAGTTCACTTTCTCCTTGTGTTCATAGCATTCAAGCTTCCAAATTGAACAGAATGGAACAAGCCTATACTTTTTATTTGCGTACATCACGTTTGGATTTAGATGATTACAATCACGAGGTTGAAGAAGGTTTGCACATCACTTCTATGGCAGGAACTTGGATGAGTATTGTGGAAGGTTTTGGTGGTATGAGAATCAAAAATAACATGCTTTCTTTTGAACCAAAAATTCCAAAACAATGGAGTTCGTATTCATTTAAAGTGAATTTTAGAAATACAATTGTAAAAATCAATGTGCAACAAAATGGCACTCACTTTACAATTGATGGAAATGAAGAGGTAACTATTTTGGTAAATGAAAAACCAGTAAAAGTGTCGCCAAACAATTTGGTAACTGTTTAGCATATACTAATTTAAATTTATATAATTTAGTATTCTTGATTTAATAAAAAATCTAATTTTATGAAAAATAGTTTTTTGCTTTTTATTTTTATTGTATTTATTTCTTGCAATAATTCAAACAAAGAATCTATGAATACTGAAATTAAAAAGGTTTCAAATACATTTTTAGAGCGTGTAGAACCACCAAATTGGTGGATTGATTTCAAAGATTCATCATTACAATTATTAGTTAAAGAACCAAATATTGGCAGTTCAAAACCAACCATTTCAACTCAAGGTGTAAGCATTCAAAAAGTACATCAAGCAAAAAGTAACAATTACTTATTTATTGATTTACAAATTGATAAAAATACAAAAGCAGGCAAATTTGACATCGTTTTTACTTTTGATGACGGATCAACCAAAACTCATACGTATGAATTAAAAGAAAGACAAAAATCTTCTGAAGAATATGTAGGCTTTAATAGTGCTGACGCCATTTATTTGATAACTCCAGATCGTTTTGCAAATGCAGATGAAACCAATGATATCAACGAAAATTTAAATGAAAAAACCAGCAATAGAAAAGATGATTACGCACGTCATGGAGGTGATATCAAAGGAATTACCAATCACATAGATTACATTGCAGATTTTGGTTTTACGGCAGTTTGGCCAACTCCAGTATTAACGAATGATATGAACAGTGGGTCTTATCATGGGTATGCAATGACCGATTTTTATGAAGTGGATCCTCGTTTTGGTACACTTGCTGAATATCAAGAATTGGCAAATGAATTGCGCAAAAAAGATATGAAACTTATCATGGATCAAGTTGCAAATCATTGTGGTTTAGAACATTGGTGGATGAAAGAATTGCCTTTTGATGATTGGGTAAATAATCAAGCCTACTTTGAAAAAAACAAAGAAAATTGGAACAATGAAACTGTAAAAGTTTCCAATCACAGACGTACTACAAATCAAGATTTGTATGCTGCAGAAGCTGATAGAAGTGGTAATAATGAAGGTTGGTTTGTACATACAATGCCCGATTTAAATCAACGTAATCCATTTATGGCTAAATACATCATTCAAAATAGCATTTGGTGGATAGAAACTCTAGGTTTAGGTGGCATCAGACAAGATACCTATCCTTATCCTGACAAGCAATTTATGAGCAATTGGGCTGGCGCAATCATGAACGAATATCCAAATTTTTCAATTGTTGGTGAAGAATGGAGTTACAATCCATTATTGATTGGTTATTGGCAAAAAGGAGCAAAAAACAACGATGGATATGAGTCCAATTTAACATCAACCATGGATTTTGCGATGCAAAATAACATTGTTGAAGCTTTTAACGAAAATGAAACGTGGGATACTGGTTTGGTAAAAATTTATGAAGGTTTGGCAAATGATTTTCATTATGCATCACCAAAAGACATCATGATTTTTCCGGATAATCATGATATGAGCCGAATTTTTACGCAATTAAATGGTGATATTGTCAATACAAAAATGGCGTTGAGTTATTTATTAACCTTACCAAGAATTCCTCAAATTTATTACGGAACTGAAATTTTGATGAATGATTTTGCAAAACCTGGTGATCATGGTTTGATTCGGACTGATTTCCCAGGAGGATGGAAAGGCGATACAATCAATGCATTTTCAGGTGAAGGTCTTACAAATGAACAAAAAGACATGCAACTTTTCTTGAAAAAAGTGCTGAATTTTAGAAAAAATAGCAAAGCAATTCATGAAGGAAAAACCATTCATTTTGCTGCTATTGATGGTACTTATTTTTTATTCAGAATCAAAGATGATGAAATCGTTGTTCATATTATCAATAAAAATGATAAACCCATTACAATTGATTTGAATCGTTTTAAAGAAATAGGATTGAAAGGAAAAAAGCTAAAAAATTTGTTGACTGGAGAGAATTTTATTTGGAATCACACCATACAACTTAGTGAAAAAGGGAGTGTTATTTTTGCTACAAAACTATAATTATGAGTAGAATTCTTTTTTTTGGAATACTAATTTTATTGATATTTTCATGCAATAATCAACCTAAAAACAATTTTTCTAGCATCAAATCCTATCAATTAGAAAGCGCAGTTTTAACATCAGGAAAATTAATCCGAATTGATAGTTTTCCTTCTCAAAATATTACGCCAAGGCCAGTTGATATTTGGTTGCCAGAAACTTATTCCGAAGAAAAAAAATACGCAGTTTTGTATATGCATGATGGTCAAATGTTATTTGATTCTACCACAACTTGGAACAAGCAAGAATGGAGAATTGACGAGGCTGCAACCGAATTAATGGAACAAAAAATTACCAAACATTTTATAGTAGTGGGCGTTCATAATATATCTTCTATTCGCTGGAACGATTTATTTCCTGAAAAAGCAATGGATTTTATGGACGCAGATTCAAAAAATGAAGTTATTAAAAAAGCTCAAGAAAATAATATTTCTACTGATTTTAAAGGAGATGAATATCTAAAATTTATTGTTTCTGAGTTAAAACCTTATATTGATGCTACATTCTCTGTTTACACAAACAAAGAAAATACTTTTGTTGCTGGATCTTCAATGGGAGGATTAATGTCTATGTATGCAATTTCTGAATATCCTAATATTTTTGAAGGATCAGCTTGTATATCAACACATTGGGTTGGAGCAATGGCTGAAGAAAACAATCCTTTTCCCAGTGCTATTTTTAGGTATGTAGCTGCCAATGTTCCTGATGCAAAAAGTCATAAATTGTATTTTGATTATGGTGATCAAACTTTAGATCGTCATTATCCAAAATATGCCTCAACTGTTGATTCTGTATATACAAATAGAGGGTATTCAGTAGCAAATTTTAGAAATTTATTTTTCCCAGGAACGGATCATTCAGAAAAGTCTTGGCAAAAGAGAATTCATATTCCTTTAAATTTTTTATTAAAAAAGTAATATAAATATCCAACAATGTCGTAAAAATCTTGTTGGAATAAAGATATAATAATGAAAAAGTATTTTTTTCTTTTTTTACTGCTCATAAGTCAACTCAGTGTATTTTCTCAAAATGAAAACCGAACTTTTATCAGTGTAAATTTTCAGGATGATGTACTTAAAATTTCTGTAAATGACGGATTTTATCTTATTAAATTTTACAATACTAACATCGTTGAAACCACATTTTTGCCTAAAAACGAGGATCT